>BNJU01000980.1_pt1 | contig 171633 bp, 206 predicted proteins | sample 8539281 | NCBI WGS metagenome assembly BNJU01 (sample SAMD00202456, study PRJDB9452) | human saliva metagenome | isolation source: human saliva | place: Japan
ACAATCTCAGACACCAGGGCTTCTGTCTTGGTATCATGGCTCCCACTGAAGTAGGACCGCACCCGATTGCGCAGATTTTTTTAGCCTTTCCCTACATAGATGATAGTACCGTTCTTTATCTTTGTGAATGTAACAACCAGGGACTAGTCGGCAAGAGCTCCAGCTTTTGATTTGATCAAGTTATTCATAATTCCATTATAGCAAAAAGCCCCTGTATTGCTTAAATCAGAGAGCTCCAGTTTCCTTTAGAAAATCACTTATTCTCCCAGACTCATATAGTTCTTGAACTTCTTTTTACATCTTGAGCTTGGATTCCATAATAGGAGCCTGCTGGTTGCATAACCGAAACTTCATTGGTGTGTTCCAAACCAATCGCATGACCTAGTTCATGCTCTGCTGTATGCATGATACGATCATAGCGTATAGCCATAATTTGGATTAGATAGATAGTAATGATTCAAGCGAACGGTCACTGAAATAAATTGTTTGGTTAGGAGATTTGTCTGACTCTCCGCTTCGCCAGCAACAGCAGTCGAACCATCATTCATTTCGGTAGCGAAAATATCTGCCTGATCAGCTTCTGTTACAAGCACAAAGTTAAAAAGCACCCTGTCTGGTTCCAGTTAGCAAATAGCTTCAGTATAGGCTTTTTGGAAAGTGGCATCCATTTGAGGATCAATATAGATAGTTGCTTGCGCCTTTGACCATTTTGCTCCTGAATCTTGATGATGATCTGTCTGAGATAAACCTTGCAACTTGCCAGTTTCTTGCCATTGATTCCAACCTGCTTGGCCGACTCGAACCACTTTGCTAACTTGATTTAAAGTAGCAGGTAAATCACCTGTCACATACCAGAGAATCCCAAAGTGATGAGAATGAAGAAGATAAGCGTCCATACAAGGCGCCAAAACATACGCAAAATCCATAGTAAAAACCGACATAACACACGAATAATCCAGCCCATAATTGCCCACCTTTCTAAAAAAACAAGAACCCATCTTTAAGCCATGGATTCCCATTCTAAAGATAGATTCTTAATTCTACTAAAACAAACTGAAAGAAAGCTAAAATTAAGACAAGCGTTCTTCCAACACAAAATCAATTGGCAGTGTAGCCAAAAACCGTTCCAATTGCTTTTCCCAATAATACCACTCATGGGTTCCTGCACTATGGCTATAGGTCACATCGAAACCAAGTTTCTTAAGATTTTTAACTGCTAGATTATTGGCAGAATAGAGATAATCTTGTTCGCCACACCAAACCCAGAGTTTAGTCTCCTTGTCTGACTTTTTGGCAAGGGTCTCAAGCGAGTAAGGGCTATTCACCCAATCATTAACTTTGCCAAAAACACCTCGCCAGTAGGCACGCGTTCCTAAATCTTGACTCTCAGGAGAAAACTCCTCGAAGCTAAGCGCCCCAGAAAAGCTAGCGGCATGGGAGAAACGGTCAGTTGACAGTGCTAACTTAAAGGAACCGTAGCCGCCCATTGATAAACCAGCAATGAAGGTTTTATCTCGCTCGTTGGTCATATTGGGGAAGAAGCGTTTGAGCACCTTAGGCAATTCTTCTGCTAGAGCTGTGTAATAGTTATAGCCATACTGAGTATCTGTATACCAGCCATTGCTTGTATTTGGCATGATAACAATCAGATTGGTCCCACGTAGCAAGCGTTCTACATTGGTCCGTTTGAGCCAGCTGTTGTGGTTCCCTGACATCCCGTGAAGTAGGTAGAGAACTGGAATATCTTTACTGTTTGGCTCTGTCACCCGAGATGCATCCGGATAGAGTACATTTACTCCCCACTCCATACCTAAAACTTCTGAGTAATACTCAATCTTCATTACTGCCATAACTTGCTCCTTATTGGTTTGAGATAAGAAAAAGCCGAAACTCGACTTTCTCTCTTGCTATTTAATCCTTATTTTGCTTCCATGACTACTGGTAAAATGGCTGGACGACGTTTCGTTTGTTCAAAAAGGAATTTAGCCAAATTGTCACGAACCTTACCTTTAAGATCAGCCCAGTCAAAGTCCTCCCCTTGGAGATAGTCTTCAACTGTTTGGTTCACCAACTCTGTACTTTCGCGCAGAATATCTCGACTCTTCTTGAGGTAGACAAAGCCACGTGTATGCACTCGTGCTTTGGCAATGATTTTCTTTTCACGACGGTTAACAGTGATAGCCACGATGAAAATACCATCTTCTGACAAGACCTTACGGTCACGAAGAACAACATTACCAACATCCCCAATAGCATTTCCGTCGATCAAGACATCACCTGCAGCAACTGCACCAGACGGGACAAAGTCCCCATGTTCATAAGACATGGTTGTGCCTTTTTTCGGGATAAAAATGCGTTCCGGCAACAACCCAACAGCCATAGCAGCCTTAGCATGAGCGTCCAACTCACGGTATTCACCCTGGATTGGGAAGAGATACTGAGGTTGTAAAAGATTAATCATCAATTGCAGATCACGCGCATTCCCATGTCCTGATACACGTAAGCTTTGAGTAATCGGTTTAACGACACCACCTGCTTGGTAGACCATGTTTTCTACACGTGCCATCACAGCTTCTTTAGCGATTGATGGCGTTGTAACGATATAAACCAAGTCTCCATCCTTGATTTCAACATAGCGGTGACGACCGATTGACATTTTACGGAGTCCATTAATCGGTTCACCCATACGCCCAGTTTCAAGGATAATTAACTCGTGGTCTTCAAAAGCGAGACATATCTTTAGGGTTTAATCAAGAGACTTTCGTTAGCCAATGACAATTTTTTCAAGCGAATGGCTGTACGAACGATATTTTCAATATCAAATCCAGTCAAAACAACGCGACGTCCTGTCTCTGCAGCAGCATCAAAGACTTGCTGAATGCGAGAAAGGTTACTTGCAACGGCAGCTACGATGATACGTCCATCCCAGTCAGAAATGGTTTGCGTAATTTCATCACCAACTTCACTTTCGCTGGCTACTTGAATATTACTGTCTGCGTTTGCTGAGTCGCTTAGAAGAGCTAAAGACTCCTTCGCGACCGATTTCTGCTAAACGACCAAAGTCAGTGGCGTAAGATTCACTAGCTGTTTGGTCGAATTTAAAGTCACCTGTATAAACGATGTTGCCTTCAGATGTTTTTCAAAGACGACACCCAGACTCTCTGGGATAGAGTGAGTTGTGCGGAAGAAGGAAACCTCCGTACCACCAAAAGTCGATTTCTGTATTTTCATCAATAACATGGAAATCATCGAATTTTTTTAGCACTATCATTTCCCTTTAACAAAAAGCTTAGCAAGCTCAATTGTCAACTCTGAACCAAAAACAGGAACTTTCACTTCTGACAAGAGATAAGGAAGTGCTCCAATCGCATCCGCATGTCCGTGCGTTAAAAAGACTCCTGCAATACGGTCGCTGTTTTCAAATAGATATTCCATATTTGGAATAACGACATCGACACCCAACTGCTCATTTTTCAGGATATTTTAAACCTGCATCTAAAACGAAGATAGAGTCGTTAATTTCTGCGATGTACATGTTTTTTCCATTTTCACGAACACCGCCCAGAGTTGTTAATTTAATATTGGTCATTTTTCCTCCGAAGCATTACTATAACGTGTTTGTAGAGTCTTCACAACTCTCTTTTTGTAAAAGTTCAATTTACTTTTATCCGAATCTTTTCCTCTCATTATACCATTTTTTTACTAATTTTTCAAAATGAAGATAGGATTTTTAGCTAGAGTTCATTCACCACTGATAAAGGAAGTTACTCAGAAATAAAAAAAGATTTAGAAATTCTAAATCTTTTTTTATTTTTAGTTTGGATAAATGTATCTTACAGTACCTTTTGAAGCTGTTGGATTAAACCATCCACGGTAATTTCCGATTGGTTGAGTACCACTACCATCATAGTTTGCTTCCAATACCTGGATAGAATTTTCACTTTGTACATCTGTCACATAAGCAACGTGTCCATATTCACCACCGTCCCAAACGGCGATTGCGCCTACTACAGGCACAGTTCCTGTCCTAAAACCTTGTGCACTAGCATAGATTGCCCAAGTGTTGGCATTTCCCCACCAGTTGCTAGCCCAAGGAGCCATTTCTTTCACGCCCCATGTACACTGACCAACAGGATATGAGTTCCCGTAGTTTGTAGGAGTATTTACGACAACATCAGCAGTTGCTACCCCATTCACAGTACTAGTTGCTTCATAAGCCGGAGCATTGTATGAATAGCTAGCTTGAGTTAGACCACTCACTTCTAGCACATCACCTGGGTGGATGGTGTCAAAAATGCTTTTTCCATTATTTGCCGCCAACACATAAGGATCCATACCACTTGCAGCAGCAATACCAAAAAATGAATCACCATCTTGAACAACGTAAGAGTCTGCGCTAACAGTCTGAGCACCAACTGTAGCCAAAATAGCTGTAGATGTTAAACCAAGAGTCAGTTTAGCAACTGTTTTTTTCATAACAATTTTCTCCTAAAATTTTATTGATAATTTTTAATTTTTATGTTGATAAGAGAATCATACCTGATTTACATGTCAGTTGTTTTAGATTTATGTTGTAGTCATGTTACAAATCTGTATACTTTTACTACATAAAGTTAAAAAGCACTTACAAAAAGAGACTGAAATAGTTTACTTCAGCCTCTTTGTATTTATTTTTTCATCAAGAAATCATAGATTTCCTGTACTGTACCTAGGGCCATCATTTCTTGGTCTTTAACAGTTTGTTTGAGATTTTGATAGATCTGACTTTCAGCAATATCCCTCTTTTCCGCATCTTTATTTAACTCTCATCACACCATTCTCAATTGTGACAAAACCAAGTTCTTCAAAAATCTGAATCATCTTAACTAGTAAAATTTGCTCAATTTTGAGATAGGTTGATAAGTCCTTGAGTTTATAGCGAATATCAAATTCTGGAAACTGGTAAATCGTCTTATAAAGCTTAGCAAATTGGTCTCTTGTCCCATAACCTGTCAAATAGTAGGGTTTATCAATATCGTTTTTAAAGTAAATAGCTGAGAAATCATGTTGCTGGAAGATGTCTTTAAGAATAGTGATGTCTTCTGGAAGATTTTTGACAGCAACCGCTAGACTTTTAGAGATATCAGGTCAATTCTCCTGAAAAATCAAGTACGGGTACTCCATCTGGCAGAGCAGCGCTCTTACTACGAATATTAAAGAGTTGAACACCGTCTACACGAGCATCTACCATCATCAACTGGAGGGTTGTTTGGCCATTCCATTGGTTAACGGAAAGGGTAACTGCCAATTCCAGTTGTTTGGTCTGCGCAAATTCTGTCGCTTTCGACCCTTGACCAAAAGCAACCACTTCAAAGTTCGCATTCCCTTTGGATATTTTCAATTTCAGATGACTATCTCCCGCTCCCATAGAACGAGCATTTTCAACTTTGGAAAATCTCGAATATAAAAGACAGGTTTTTGATTGTCCATTCCAAAAGGAGCTAACCGTTCGAAACTTTTAACTGTATCTAAACTCAAATTTTCCAAATCTAGTTCTTCGTCTAGATATAATCTACTCTTACCTTTGGCATCTATCCCTTTATCTTTTACATAGGTTTCTAAAATTTCTGACAAGGCATCTAACTGTTCAACTTCGAGCGTCATACCTGCAGCACCTGCATGGCCACCAAAAGCGAGAAAGATAGAACGATGCGGATCCAAGGCTTCAAAAGATATCGACAGCTTCAATACTCCGCGCACTTCCCTTAGCACGACCGTCTTCAATATTCAGAACAATAACTGTCTGCCCTAATTCTTCCAACAAGCGACCAGCTACAATCCCAAGCACTCCTGGGTTCCAGCCTTCCTTGGCCAAAAACTTGAACGCTTTTTGTTAGGGATCAACCAAACTCTTTAGCTTCTTCATAGATAGCCTGAACGATTTCCTTGCGTTCTTCATTTTTTTCTTGAATCATGAGGGCAATTTCATGCACCTCTTCATCATCAAAGCCAGTCAGTAAATCAATCGCTGGATTGGGGTCATCCAAGCGCCCTAAGGCATTCAAACGTGGCGCCAACTGAAAACCAACTGTTTCTTCTGTAAGGTCACTACTAGCAATTCCTGCAATTTCAAAGAGTTCTTGGAGGCCTAGTCTTTGGGTATTTCGCAAAACTTCTAGACCATATTGAACCATGATACGATTTTCATCCGTCAAGCTGACCATATCCGCAATCGTTCCAATGGCAACCAAGTCAAGCAACTCAACCTGCACTTCCTCCAAGAGGGCACAAGCAAGTTTGAAAGCAACGCCACAACCTGCTAAATGTTTAAAAGGATAATTTGCTTTTGGGTGCTCAGGATGGACGATTGCATAAGCATCTGGTAAAACCTCTGGCATGGAGTGGTGGTCTGTCACAATGACGTCCACGCCCATAGACTGAGCCAAGTCAATAGCCTCATGCCCGGCAACACCATTGTCCACCGTCACAATCAGAGACACTCCCTGCTGCTCGATAAAATATTTGTAGACACTAGCATTTGGTCCGTAACCATCTGTAAAGCGATTAGGGAGATAGACCAGACACTCTGCACCTAATTGTTCCAAACTCTCCTTGACAATCGAAGCCGAAGTCATCCCATCCGCATCATAGTCTCCATAGACCAGAATCAATTCCCCTCGCTCAATGGCCTGGCGAATACGATCAACTGCCTTATCCATATCATGTAAGAGATAAGGATCATGTAAATCTTCCAAAGAAGGTTCTAAAAATTTCTTCAGGCTGCTTTCATCCCTGATTCCTCGTTGATACAACAAACAAGCGACTTCAGAACTCAAGCCTGCACTCTTGGCTATCTTTGTAAAGTCCGCATCCTCAACCTGCGGAGAAAATTGCCAATTATAAGTAGGAATTATCACTCAAAAATCCACTCTTTCTTACGATTCTATTCATTTATTATAACACGATTTTTAGTTTTTCTCCTGCTAATCTGACCACATTCCTTGCTAAATTCTCAGGTCACTTCAGCTAACACCTAGCAGGTTTCGTTAAGTAAAAAACACCTAGACTACTAAACTTTTCAGTTCAGAAATTCAGGTGCTCCTTATTTTAACATTTATTCTTGAATTCTTGCTTCTGCATCTGCCACTAGTTGAGCAAGACTAGTTTGACCCAACTCCTGCTCCATGGCTAGCTGAATCTTTTGTAATTTCTCATCTAAAACCCCATGGATGTTTGATCCTACTGGACAGGCTGGATTGGGATTGTCATGAAAACTAAAGAGTTGACCAGTCTTTCCTAGACACTCAACTGCTTGGTAAACATCTAAAAGACTGATATCCTCTAAGTCTTTAATGATCTCTGCTCCACCAGTTCCACGCGCAACTGAGATCAACTCCGCCTTTTTCAGTTGAGACAAGGTTTTACGGATAATAACAGGATTGACTCCTACACTGCTAGCTAGAAAATCACTGGTTACTTTACTTTCTTTCCCTTTTAGGGCAATAATAACTAGCATGTGGGTTGCGATGGTAAATCGACTTGAAATTTGCATGCAGTCCTCCTTTTTCGTTAACTAAGCTCATTCTTCTCTTATATTTATTATAGCTTCTATAGTTGTAATGTCAAGAGTTACGACTAAGCCAATCATCCAATTCTGCATCATGTCCTTCATTTTGAGCAATTTCATGGAGTAATTCTTGATTATGAGTGTGGTGAATTCCATTGACTAAGCTTTCATAGTAAATTTTATAGTAGGGCAACTGTAACTCTCTAGCCAGCTGCAATTCTGCCTCAACATCATAATCAACACGTCGAAAGTCTACATCCTTCAGTCCTTTGTCATCAAATTCCAAAATCATATATTGGGCCCGCAAGTCCTTACGTAGATGTGCTGATAAAAAGAATGGTTGCCCAATCGAACCAGGATTCAAAATAAGTTGTCCACCACTTCCATAACGTAGAAATTGCTGGTGGATATGCCCATAGATGGCAATATCGCAGTCAGGATTAGTCACCAAACGGTCAAAATCCTCCTGCTTGCCAAGATGAATAAGTTCTCTTCCCCAATTTTTATCTGGTAAATGATGGCTTATCCCTACCTTCAGATTTCCAAACTGGCAGTGGCTGTGCATAGGAAATGCCTGTAGAGCTTCAATTTCATCTAGACTAATTTCTTCCATGATATACTGGCATTGACGCAAGAGATAGCGATGACTGGGCCTACTTGTATCTAATTTTCGATGAGCAGCTCGCCACAAACTCTCTTCCCAATTCCCCAAAACTCGAACCGTTATTGGCAAACCTTCCAATCGTTGGAGAATGTTTTTTCGTCCAGTCCCTGGCATGAGAATATCCCCCAAGAGCCAATATTCTTCTACTCCTACCTTCTCAGCATCTACAAGGACAGCTTCCAACGCTCCTGTATTTCCATGAATATCTGAAAGTACTGCAATTTTTGTCATATCAATCCCTCTTGTTTTCTCACATTTAATTATAGCACTCTTAAAAGCAAAGTCAAAAGCGTTTTCCTTCCTATCATTTTTTACTTTACTTTTTTAGTGAAAAGGATTACAATGAGGGTGATAAGAAATGAGGAGGTTTTTGCTATGACTCAACGTTACGAAAACATCATGGTAGCAGTCGACGGCTCTAAAGAAGCTGATTTGGCTTTTGTTAAGGGAGTTCAGTCAGCAGTGCGTAACCAGGCTAAACTAACCATCGCCCATGTAATCGATACTCGGGCTCTTCAAAGCATTTCAACATTTGATGCTGAAGTTTATGAAGAGTTACAAGTTGAAGCCCAAGACTTGATGGCAGAATATGAAAAACGTGCACGAGACGCTGGTCTTACAGATGTTCAAGTTGTCATCGAAATGGGAAATCCTAAAACTCTTTTGGCCAAAACAATTCCTGAACAAGAACATGTTGATTTGATTTTAGTTGGCGCAACAGGGCTTAACGCCTTTGAACGTTTGCTTGTTGGATCTTCATCAGAATATATCCTACGCCATACAAGCGTTGACCTTCTCGTCGTTCGAGACAAGGATAAAACTTTATAAACCAAAAATAAAAGGAGCAGATGCTCCTTTTATTTTTGGTTTTTTCTTTCCTTATGACGTTCATAAGCCTTGATTTGGCGCTCTATTTCCTTTTTGATTGCAGGCTCTGGAGCGTACTTTTCTTTCCAGTTATCTGGTTTCAAGATTTTGTGGGTTACTGGATCAAAATGAGCCTTACCATCTGGGAAGATTTTACCCATGTTTGCTTGATGGACAATCTCAAAGATTCTCTCTGGGTCTACCCCCATTAAAACGAAACTTCCATAAGTAAAGTAGAGAGTGTCAATCAAAGCATCCACTTGACCGACGAGGGTTTTCTCAGCTGGTGTTGACTGAGATACTTTTTCAGCAGCTATATCAAGTGCTTGGTGTAAATCCTGCACAGCTTGTTGGAATTCCTCTTCAGAATTGCTTGCAGCACGGACAAATTCGACTAACTCTTCAATCTTAAAGCCAGCACGGTGGGTCGCCCCTTCTAAATCCCAAGCTATAGGTTCTTCTTGAGTTCGCTCATCCATCATACGATGGAAGGTCTTAACCTTGTTGAAATGATAGTCACGACTGACAAAGACTTTTTCAGAAGCCAAGACTCCAAAATATTCTAAAGCCTTGTGAATCCCATCATTTTGGTTGCTGGCAGTGATATGCTTGGCAACTTCTTTCACACTGCTACTACCATTTCCCATGGCAACAGACATCCCAACTCCAGCCAACATTTCTAAGTCATTATCTGAGTCACCAAAGGCCATGACTTGATTGAGATCAAAGCCATACTCTTTTCCGACACGGCGAATTCCCTCTAACTTGGAATTCCCTTGATTGATAATATCGGCCGCGAAAGGATTACTTCTGGTGAACTTCAGATTGTTTAATTCTTCAGCAGCATGGTTTGTCTCCTCAGGCGTCATCAACATAAGCACCTGATAGATTGGTTGATTGATTAAGTCCAACAAATCATCTTCCTTCTGAGGAAGGGCCTTACTGACCATACGATTAAAGGAATGACTAACAGTACGAGTCAAAAATTTAGGTACAAAACGACTGACGAGTTGTGAAAGAGGACTGAGCCCAAAGGACATAATCCGAGAACCGACAACGTCTTGTCGCGTTCCCATGGCAATCTCTTTTCGATTTTTCTTAGCATAAGAGATGATTTGTCTGAGACTTCTCTTATCAATAGGGCTAGCAAAAAGAACACGATCTTTGTTAAAGATATATTGGCCATTGTAGGTCACTGCAAAATCCAGATCCAAATCATCCATCAAATCCTTAACAAAAAAAGGTCCTCGCCCTGTTGCTACCCCAACAAGCACCCCTTGTTCTTTCACAATCTTGATAGCTTCCTTAGTGGACTTCAAAACACTCTTACTGTCATTTACAAGCGTTCCATCAATATCAAAAAAAACAGCTTTGACTTCCATTCTATCTCATTCCTTTCTTTTATGATACAATGATTATACCACATTTCAGAAAAAGTGAGTGAATCATGACTAAGAAAATCCTTGTTTTACATACTGGTGGCACTATCTCCATGCAGGCAGATGAATCTGGAGCTGTAAGGACTAGTGTTGATAACCCTATGAACCATATCTCTAATCCTCTAGAAGGTGTCGAAGTCCATTCCTTGGATTTTTTAAATTTACCTAGCCCACACATCAAGCCCAAGCATATGTTGGCCCTCTACAAAAAAATTAAACAAGAGGCATCGTCCTATGATGGTGTTGTGATTACACATGGGACAGATACCCTAGAAGAAACGGCTTATTTCCTCGATACCATGGAAGTCCCTCATATGCCTATCGTCCTGACAGGCGCTATGAGAAGCTCCAATGAACTAGGAAGCGATGGCGTCTACAATTATCTCAGTGCCCTACGCGTCGCGAGTGACGATAAAGCTGCTGACAAGGGTGTCTTGGTCGTGATGAATGACGAAATTCACGCTGCTAAGTATGTGACCAAGACGCATACGACGAATGTTAGCACCTTTCAAACACCGACCCATGGCCCTCTTGGGCTCATTATGAAGCAGGAAATTCTCTACTTCAAAACGGCTGAACCTCGTGTTCGTTTTGACCTTGAGAGCATTCAAGGGTTGGTCCCTATTATCCCTGTTTATGCGGGCATGACCGATGAACTTCTCGATTTACTTCCTGTTAACCAACTAGATGGATTGATTATTCAGGCTTTTGGCGCTGGAAATGTACCAAAGGAAACAGCTGAAAAATTAAAATCTCTCAGTCAAGCAGGACTTCCTATTGCACTAGTCTCACGTTGTTTCAATGGGATTGCAGAACCTGTTTACGCCTACGAAGGCGGTGGTGTTTGTCTTCAGAATGATGGTGTATATTTTGTAAAAGAACTAAACGCTCAGAAAGCGCGGCTAAAGCTCCTCATTGCAGTTAATGCAGGACTTAAAGGTGACGAGCTCCGAGCATATATGGAAGGATAAGAAAAACCCAGGAAATCAGTTAGATTCCTGGGGATTTTTATTACTTTTTGCGAGTTGATTTGCGTTCTGTCAAACCGTGAGGGAGAAGAACTTCACGTTCCTCCAATTCTTCCTTATGCATAATCTTCGTCAACATACGCATACTGATCGCACCAAGGTCATACAAGGGTTGTGCGATAGTTGTCAAATTTGGTCGAGTATAGCGTGCGATTTGAGAATCATCACTTGTAATGATTTCAAAGTCTTCTGGTACTGAAATGCCATGGTCAGCCAAACCATTCAAGAGACCTGCCGCTAATTCATCACCCGTCACAATAGCTGCTGTTGCTTTAGAAGAAATCAAGCGTTCTGCCAAGGCATAACCATCGTCATAGCGATATTTTGATTCGAATACAAGACCTTCACTATAGTTGACTCCAGCTTCTTTCAAAGCTTCCTTATATCCAACCAAGCGAACCTTACCATTGATATCATCAACTAAGGGACCACTCACAAAAGCAATCTTTTTGTTACGTTTCAACAAATGGCGAACAGCATCCGCAGTAGCATTCTTATAGTCAATATTGACACTTGGAAGCTGGTGTTCTACATCCACTGTTCCTGCAAGAACCACAGGAGTGCGTGAACGTGAAAACTCTGAACGAATCTTCTCTGTCAAATGATAGCCCATAAAAATAATACCATCGACTTGTTTTGAAAAGAGTGTGTTGACTACTGCTACTTCTTTTTCATCATCCTCATCGCTATTAGCAAGGACGATGTTGTATTTGTACATTTCGGCAATATCATCAATCCCTTTTGCCAGAGCAGCGAAATAAGTATTTGTGATATCCGGAATGACAACACCAACAGTTGTTGTTCGTTTGCTTGCCAAGCCACGAGCTACTGCATTGGGACGATAGTCTAGGCGTTCAATAACCTCTAGAACTTTCTTACGAGTGTTCTCTTTGACATTCTTATTACCATTGACTACACGACTGACTGTTGCCATTGAAACTCCTGCTTCTCGGGCAACGTCATAAATTGTTACTGTATCATCTGTGTTCATACCATTTCCTTTCTAATGTTGAAAATTTTGTTTTCATGTTTACACCATTACTAGTTTACCACTAATTGTAAGCATTTTCAAGGGATATATAAAGTTTCTTTGAAAAAAATTTCACCGATAATCATATTTTTTTGTAAATCAGTTTACTTTTTCTTGATTTTTTTAGGCCAGTTTGCAGTATGATAATAAAAAAATTAAGTAGGAGGTATCAATGGCTTTTACGGATTCTCATAGACGTTGTGCCAGCTTTGGTGTGGTAACCAATCTCCCAGACGATGTTATCGACTCAATCTGGTATATTATCGATCATTTTTTAAAGCATGTATTTGAACTAGAAGATGAGTTAGAATTTCAACTTTTAAACAGTAACGGTTCCATCACCTTCCGTTTTTCAAGCGAGCATCTACCTACAACGATTGACTTCGATTTTAATCATCCCTTTGACCCATTGTATCCACCAAAAGTACTTGTTATGGATATGGACGGTAAGGAAACTATCCTCCTCCCTGAAGAAAATGACCTATTTTAAAAACTCTAGCCTTCTGACTAGAGTTTTATTTTTTTTTAATAAACAGAACGACTGACTACGATGCCACTCGGTTTTTTAAATTCTAAATCAAGATAGTCCTGATAAGTCCCAGGAACGATAAAACCTTGGGGACTCAGGATATCTGTTCCAGCCTCCCCAACAATAGAGTCGGCTAATAGAACACAGTTGGTACTGAGAACAAAGTAGGTTTTAAATTTAGATGATGTGAACTTATAGAGTGTCGCATCAGCCTCGTGTTTCAGCTGATAAGAGTAGGTATGTTTGACCTCTCCTTCCCTTCTTTTCAGCAGTTGTGAACTTGGCTCCCAAGGTATCAAGAGGCTTTCTATCTCTCTCAATCGTTCTTCGATGGCTTTTTTCTGTTGTTCAGACAGGCTTAAACCATAGGCGAATAGGGTTTTCTGGCTTTCTCTCTTACAAAGTTCAATATATTTTTCACGATTAGCCTTAAATAATACTCCGTCACCGATTGTCCCAAACAAGCGCTCTGAGTGAGGGTCATAAGAACCGTAGGAAATAACCTGACCTTGGTAGCAAATATCTACATGGCCCATGGCCAAGAAGAAGGATGATTCTGAAGTATGGATGAAAATTTCTAAGTCAACAGATTTTTCATTTTTTCTCTCCAAATGCACTTCGTTTTCTTCTACCTGATGAGTAGATAACCTTTCATTCCATCGTCGTAAGGTACTGATGGGAATCAAGGCTGTCATAAATATAGGCAGGGTCATTCTCATTCTACGCTTGAGCTTAGGATTGCTTCTCCCTTTTTCAAAAAAGAATCCATCCCTGACACTGCTTGCCCCCAACATGATCAAGTAAAAACCAAGTAAGAGCAATTCAAAATTTGTCGCATCATGAAAAGGGGAAATACTATAGAGACCAAATCCCATCATCCACAAAGCATCAAATAAATAATTAATCCTCGGATGAATATGATTTTTCCGGTATAGCAACCAGGTAATCAGACTGATTAGACCTGTAAAAAGCTGATAACTTCCAATGATAACAACCAAGAGATAGAGAGCTATCCCTTGCAAGATGACTGAGTCAAATAGAATGACTGCAAGAAAGAGCTTGGCTAGAGTTACAAATATATTTTCTCTACGGGACTTTTCTTGAAACCATCGCGTCAATAGTTGCCAAACTGCCGACAAGAAAAAGTAGGCCATCAGGAGTTGGTAACCCAGTATTGGAACTACCTGCCCAAAACAAACCAAGAGAAGGCCTAAGACAATAGCTACAAGACCTTCCCCTATACTTTTCCATTTACTATAAGTTTCAGAAACCTTGGCCATTTTCTTTCTCCAATTGACGATATAAGTGACGTATCGGTTGCCCTAGCACTGGATGGATAAAATGAGGTGCTATTTCTTGAAGTGACTCTAGGACAAAGAGGCGCTCAGCGATATAAGGATGAGGTAAGATGAGGTCATCTGTATAGATAACTTGATCCTCTACAAAGAGCAAGTCCAAGTCAATCAAGCGAGGTCCCCAATGCACTTCTCTAACCCGACCCATCTCTGATTCAATACTTAACAAAGTATTTAACAAGATTGGAGCCGGCAACCAAGTTTCCACCTCAATGACTTGATTAGCAAAACTATCTTGCTCGACTCCGCCCCATGGCTCAGTTGTAATCACACTGGACTCTTTGAGAATACGAATATCTCTAGCTCGCATTTTTTCAATTGCTTGCTTGAGATTAGCCGTCTTATCCCCCATATTGCTACCTAGAGCAATAAAAGCTCTTTGTTTACGACGGTGAATAGTTACTGAACAGGTGTCTAGCGGTAGATGAATAGGCGCCCATGGTTTTTTTGAGTTCCAGTTTAATTTCTTGAACTATTGGATAGGTTTCAAAAGTGCGCTCTACTAGTTTGTAGGCAACTGTTTCAATCAGGTCTTCAGTGGTTTCCTGGAACCAAGTCGTCCATTGCTGACAAAGTTCTCCATAGTGGATAGAAGATTCTAAGTCCAGCTCCGTTGCTGCCTTGGTCATATCGTAGGATAAGCTAGCTGAAATGACAAACTTTTGCCCTAATTCCTTCTCACTAGGGAAGAGTCCATGAAAGGCGAAAACTTCCAGATCCTTAATGCGCAATTGATCCATAACTAGTCCTTTCTAGAAAAATTCGTTTGAAGCGATTTTCATAGCCCCATGAGGCGATACGCTTGGTCTCGAAGATCTTTATCTGTTTCAAACACTCCACGAGCTACTGTAGTCAAGGTTGCAGTTCCTGGTTTTCGAACACCACGCATACTCATACACATATGTTCCGCCTCAATCACAACGAAAGCCCCCTTAGCACCAAGATAGTCCATCAAGGCGTCAGCCACTTCAATATTCAAACGTTCTTGAATTTGTGGTTTCTTTGCATAAACTTCAACTGTACGTGCCAGCTTAGATAAACCTGCCACACGACCATCCGGGATGTAGGCGATATGAGCTTTTCCATAAAATGGCAAAAAGTGATGTTCACACATGGTATGGAAAAAGATATCCTTTTCCACTACCATATTGTCATCAATAATCTCAAAAGATTTTGACAAGTGTTCCTCTGCAGTTTGACCAAGTCCTGAAAAAATCTCTTGATACATGCGAGCTACCCGAGCAGGAGTTTCCTGTAAGCCTTCGCGGTTGACATCTTCGCCGACCGCTTCGATAATCATTTTTACAGCTGTCTCAATCTTTTGTGTATCCATTCTCTAGTTTTTCCTCTCCATTAGATAGGCTCTCACCTGGCTCAAGAAATACAAGGAGCCCGTGACTATCCTAACTGTTTTTTTCTCTTCATTTATCTGATCATATTTTTGGTCTAGAAATGCCTGCCAACTCTGGTAGTTTGAGATTTCTAGAATAAGCTACTTTTTCTAGCACTTCTTCATCCGTTGCTCGACCATCATCAAAATGAGTTAGTGTAAGCTTAGTATCTGGCAAGGTTCTCTAATAAATCTAACATATCCTCTAAAGCCTTGGTTTTAATACAAGTAAAGAGGATTTCCTTGTGATAGTCAGCAAATCGTTCTTTCCAAAGGGTAGCTAATAAAGCCTTGATGGCATGGGGGTTGTGAGCCCCATCCAAAATCATCAAGGGACTTCTAGAAACAACTTCAAAGCGTCCAGGCCAGCTTGTTTCTTCTAAAGCTTGAGCCACTAAAGCATTATCTGGTAATTCTCGACCAGTCGCTTGGCAATAGGCTATCTAACAAAGGCTAGAGCCATCCCAGCATTCTCTATCTGGTGCAAACCCAAGCAGATCCTGTCTGAAAAGCGACCTTGTCTTTAGCAGGACTTGTATAGTCAAAGACTTCTCCCAGTCACCCACACTCTCTTGATGACTGACTTGATAGTCATCTTCCATAAACAAGCCTAGAAGCCTCTTTCGCTTTCGCGATTTGGTTGATAACTGCTAGGGCTTCTGGGACAATATTCCCTGTTACTAAGGGAACTCCTTGTTTGATAATCCCAGCCTTCTGCTCTGCGATGGATTCCAAGCTATCCCCTAGTAGAGCTACATGGTCCAACCCAATAGTCGTAATACCTGTTAAGATAGGCTGGCAAACATTGGTGCTATCCAAAAGTCCGCCCATACCTACTTCCATAATAGCCACATCGACTCGCTCAGAAGCAAAATAATCATAGGCTATAGCAGTGATAATCTCAAACTCTGTCGTTCCCCTGCAAAGCATGAGCATGCTCTCCCTTCAAGTAGTGAGCGATAGTCCGACATCAAGACTTCTAATCTCGCTTCTGGGATGGATTCTCCGTTGATGGCAATCTGATCTCTATAATGAATCAGATAGGGTGAGCTAAAGACTCCAACTCTTAGCCCCATCTTTACCAACATATTCTTCAAAAAGGCTATAGTAGATCCCTTACCATTGGTTCCACCGATATGGATAACCTTGAGTTTTAGATGGGGATTGCCACGTAAAGCTAAAAGCTCTACCATTCTTTCCAAACCAAAATGAGGTTGGTCTGTCCGATAGTGGGCTATCCACTGATTCGTTTCGTTTTTATTCATCTTACTTATATTGTTTCAAATCTAAATTTTCCGCATCATCTGCCAGACGGATAGCAGACGCAATTTCGACCGCCATCTTGTGGCTAGCTACATCGTGCACGCGCACCACTTCCACACCTTGTCTAGTGGCGATACTGGTCACATGAGCCGAAGCAGTATCACGATTTCGGAAGCCAGCTTCAGTATCTGGATTTACTTCAAATCCATTTTCTTCCAGAATATTGATGACAAAGCGCTTGCGAGAGACTCCTAAAAAGATAGGATAGCCCATCTCGTGCAATTTATCAAGGTCACGTAGGAGAATGAGATTTTCCTTTTTGGTCAAGCCAAAGCCAATCCCTGGATCCAGCATGATGTTTTTCTTTTGCAAATACTGCTTTCTTTCCGCTCTTGCTAGATGCACGGTCAAAGAAAGCTGTCATCAATTCTTCTACTGGTAGTTGTTCAAACTCATCTAAGTCTTCCTTTGTAAAAGGCTCTCCAAAGCCAAAATGAGGGAAGATAAGTGAACTAGGGTGCTGAGGGCGTGCCATGACTGGATTAAACATGATGACTACCTGAGCTCCAGCTTTGGCAACCACTTCCGCCATCTTCTCATCACCCATAAGACCTGTAATGTCATTGACTATATGGGCCCCAGCCTTTAGAGCTGCTTCTGCAACTTGACTCTTTCCAAGTGTCGACCGAAATCAGAACATCACTTTCTTGACGGATAGCCTGAATGACTGGAACCACACGTTGGATTTCCTCTTCAATCTCAACATAGCTACTTCCAGGTCGAGTAGATTCTCCACCGATATCTAAAATAGTGGCACCTTCAGCAATCAATTTTCGAGCTTGTTTTAAGGCTTCTTCAATAGCAAAAAATTGGCCCCCATCAGAAAAAGAATCTGGGGTGACATTGATAATACCACAAATAGCTGTTTTTGTATGATTCTCTCTTTTTTCCACGATTATCACTCAAATTTCATTTAGATTGGTATTCCTCTATTTTACTGTTTTTTTTGGATTCTGTCCAATTATCCCTCAGTGCTACTCTCGAACTTTAAAGAGCGCAAAAAAAGGAGAACCTGAGTTCTCCTTTTTCTATTTTCTTATTTTTCAGTCAAAGCTGCAAGTCCTGGAAGTTCTTTACCTTCAAGGAGTTCCATTGAAGCTCCACCACCAGTAGAGATCCATGAGAATTTGTCTGCACGGCCAAGGTTGATCGCTGCAGCAGCTGAGTCACCACCACCGATGATTGATTTAACGCCTGGTTGTTTCACGATAGCGTCCATCACACCGATTGTACCAGCTTGGAAGTCAGGGTTTTCAAATACACCCATTGGTCCGTTCCATACAACTGTTTTCGCACCAGTCAATTCTTGGTCGAATTTAGCGATTGATTTAGGACCGATATCAAGACCAAGGAATCCTGGGTCTACTGCTTCACCTTCAGTGTCTTTCACTTCAGTGTAGTCAGCAAATGCGTTCGCTTCTTTTGAGTCAACTGGCAAGATCAATTTGCCGTTTGATTTTTCAAGAAGAGATTTAGCAACATCCAATTTGTCTTCTTCTACAAGTGAGTTACCGATTTCGATACCTTGTGCTTTGTAGAATGTGTAAGTCATACCACCACCGATAAGAACTTTATCAGCTTTTTCAAGCAAGTTTTCGATAACACCGATCTTGTCTGAAACTTTTGAACCACCAAGGATGGCTACGAATGGACGTTCTGGAGCTTCAACTGCTTCTTTGATGTAAGCAATTTCGTTTTCAAGAAGGAATCCAGCAACAGCTTTTTCAACGTTTGCTGAGATACCAACGTTAGATGCGTGTGCACGGTGAGCTGTACCGAATGCATCGTTTACGAAGATACCATCTCCAAGTGATGCCCAGTATTTACCAAGTTCAGGATCGTTTTTAGATTCTTTCTTGCCGTCAACATCTTCGTAAACGAGTGTTTTCAACCAAAAGAACTTGTCCATCTTCAAGAGCGTTAACAGCTGCTTCCAATTCAGCACCACGAGTAACACCTGGGATAAATTTAACTTCTTGACCCAATTTAGCAGCCAAGTCAGCAGCTACAGGAGCAAGTGATTTACCTTCTTTGTCTGCTTCTTCTTTTACACGTCCAAGGTGAGAGAAGAGGATTGCACGTCCACCTTGTTCAAGGATGTACTTGATAGTTGGAAGAGCTGCAGTGATACGGTTGTCGTTAGTAATCACGCCATCTTTTACAGGAACGTTGAAGTCAACACGAACGAGAACTTTTTTCCCTTTCAAGTCAACGTCTTTAACAGTCAATTTTGCCATTAGATATGACTCCTTCTTTTTTTTTACGTGTTAATTATATCACAAAATCAATAAAAGAGATAGCAAAACCTTAAACTTTTGCCCTCAACCATTTCTTGATAGTAAATTAGGATTTCTCTTGAAGCCATAACTGGATACTCTACAGCTTTCCTCTATACAAAAAAAGATTTGACCCTTAAAAGTCAAATCTTTTTACTGTATGAAGTAAATGTTAGATACACTATCTAGCTTAATCTTCTTTTTTCTTTTGAGTGAGAAGCCCAAAACCACCCAAAACTCCTACCAATCCAAGAGCAATAAGATTTGCATCTACTCCTTCACTTGTACTTGGCAGTTGTTTTCCTTCAGGTTTTTCAGCTTGTGCTTCTGCGGTTGTTGCTTCCTGCTTAGCTGCTTGTGCTACTGGAGCAGGTGCAAGAGTTTTGTCAACTTGGACATCCACTTTTGGACCAATCTCAACAATCTCAGTCACTGCTTCCTTGACTACTTCTGTCTCAAGAAGAGTGCGGTTGCCTTTGGCATCCACTTCAATCAGACGACGAGTCTGACCTTCTACGCCTGCCTGAACGACTCGACGTTCTCCCGCTTGAAGGCTAGGATTTACTCGCTCTTCATGGCCGTATGCAACTTTTTCTTCTTCAATCACCAATGCTGGATTGCTAATTGTCAAATCTTTGACTCCATCTAGTGGCTGAACACGGCTTTCTACCTTCGTACCAACTTCAGTAATCTCAGTCACTGCTTCCTTGACGACTTCTGTCTCAAGAAGAGTGCGGTTGCCTTTGGCATCAACTTCAATCAGACGACGAGTCTGACCTTTTACACCTACCTGAACAATACGACGTTCACCCAACAAGAGGTCTCCCGCTGGACGTTCTTGGCGTTCGAAGGCTTGAGTTTCTGTTTCAATCACTAGCTCAGGTAGAGCTTCAACTGTTGGAGCAGATTCACCTTCTTCTAAGCTACCCACATGGTGGCTTTCTTCTGCAGGAGCTAGTTTCTTATTCAGCTCTTCCTTCAGGTTGGCAAATGCTTCTGGGCTTGGATTTGTTGAGCCAATAAGAGTTTCTGCTTGATCGATGAATGGATCGTCTGCATTTTTCTCACGAACTTTTCCTAGAAGAATTTCAAGCTCTTCCTTAGCTGTTTGATAAAGTTGTACACCATCCAAGTCTGCACCAGCTTGTTTCAAGTCATTCAAGGCTTGGTTGACTGCTTCTTGACTAGCATCGTGGTTTTCTAAAATCGCTTTTGCCGCATCAATCTTCTCAACGAGAGCTGCTTGTTTTGCTGCATCCGCAAATGTATAAGCTACTGTTTCTTTGCGACCTTGAGCAGATGTGATTTCTTGTTTCAGATATTCGTCGTTAATGGCTGCCTTAGGTGATACTAGAACATCAAATTCGACAGTTTGTCCTTGATAGTGCAACTCAAGTTTTTGACGGCCTGTTTTTTGAGAATCATAGCCTGTAATTTCGACTCCTTGGTCTGTAAAGCTATGTTCTGTCTCAGATCATCATCATACAAGACCTTGAAGCGTCCCTCTGATAAGTCAAGAGTATCGCCTACAAAGTAATCAATTTTCGGTTGCTTGCTAATATACAAGGCTGCGACTTCTTTTGGACCAGCTTCTTCACCAGTCACTTGAACCTTGAAGCTTCCTGCAACTGGAAGACCAAGATAGGTTACCGTTAACTCTTGTTCGCCATGATGGTGAGCATCGTAGCCGTTAACAACTACACCTGCGTGACTGAGGTTGATGACTTCATCTGCTTCTTCCCCTTCGTATTTGACACGGAGAAGACCACCTTTAAGATTCAACTCCTCACCATTTTGATAAGTTGCTTTTTTAGGTGCTACTTCTAGACTGACAGCCTTAATCTTTCTCTCATCCTGAGGAATTGTTACAGCAAGAGTGTTACTGATTTCTTTACCTGGCAATTGTGTACGATAGTAAAGAAGACTCGGACGTTTTTCAAAGTTTAATGGGTCTGTTGCCAAATCCCCTCCAACTACTGTATTCAAGGTAGCGATTGGAGTTTTTGAATCTGCCTTGTCATAGACTGTAATGGTAGCTCCAGCAGGAACTTCTGAGAAGCCAAGCTGAATCTTATTGTCCGTTAGGACACGCGCTGCGACTTTAGCCATTGGTATGTTTTGGCTCTCCGTATCAAGAGTTTCATACATCTTCCAGTTGTAGATACGGATAGCTTTCCATGGTGTTCCATTATCAGATGTGATAACGTGCAAACGCCAGTCTTGCGCCGTAATTGGGCTATCAAGGGTAATGTCTGAAACATGGGCTCTATTGCCACGAACAGCCTTGGCTAGTTTCCATTCTCCAGCTTCATCCTTATAGTAGAGATCGAAATCTTTGGTGTTCATCAAACCATCGTTGACAGATTCTCCACCAGCACCGGCATGGTCCATGACCCATCTAACGACACGGCGTGGTTGTGTCAAACGGATATCAACACTACCACTCAACTGAGCAGAAGACCATTTGTCAGATAAGCTAGTGATAGTTCCATTCAACATACCTTCGATACCTTCGCCGCCTTCTGTGTCTGGGAAGGTACTTCCGATAACAGTCGCTCCTGGAACGATATTTTCTGCTAATGGTCTTGGAAGACTTGTGTCTTGGACAGTCATTCCCCATTCGAAGTTTGTAGTTGCTGCTTCAGAACGAAGGCCATTCTTACCAACTGCGACAACCTTCAACTCTTGACTAGTACCAGTTGCACTAGCTGAACGGCTAACTTTTGGTAGGTAGATAGTAGTGGCAGATGAGCCTGTCAATAGGCGCCAAGCATCGCCATCCTTCTCATAAACTTCATAGAAATCAGCATCTTTATTTCCAGTAAATTGGACAATGGCTTCTGCTTCTTGAGCATTTTTCAGAGATTGTTTAGCTACTTTAAGAGCTGTTGGTGCTTGAGGAGCCTCTTGATTATCTGTTACAGTCAACTCACCCAAGTTAAATTGATAACCCTTAAGGGCAGCAGTATTTTCAAAAGTGAGCTTTATACCGTAAATAGTCTGACCTGCCAAGGCACTCAAATCAAATTCATCTTTTGTCCAATCGTCAGATAAAGTCAGCTCTTTGCGAGTATTCTCTCCACCATAAGTATAGTTTTTCTGAGTCGCAAACTCTACATAAACCTTGCTTCCCTTACCACCTTTATGGGCAACACGGAGTTTTGTTTTATCTGTTACTTCCAGTTTTGTAGAGTAAAGACGAACATCTTGGTTGGTATTTTCAGCTAAATCACCCGCAAATTTGAGTGAGTTACCACCATTGTAGGCATCTTCAAAGTCATAATCAGCTTGAAGTTTAGCACCTGATGAAGTTTGCCACCAGCGCCATGTAGGCAAGATACCTGATACAGAACGATAGTTCCATTCAGAATCCTTAGAAACTTTACCGTCTACAAACCATTTTTTACCATGTCCTGTGTTAAAGGATGTTGTAAAGCTACGTCCCTACTGCTGGTGTACGGTCAGCTACGAGGTTGGCAATCCCGTACCAGTCCTTGTCATCTGGTTTTTGACCAGTTGGATCTCCTTGGTAACCTGTAAAGAAGATAGTTTTCATTCTTGTGATAGTCTTCTCCTGTCTTACCAAGACTAGTGATAGTATCAGGTGCAAAGAGTCCAAGTGATAAGCGAAGTTTGCCATTTTCATCAAAAAGGGCATCCCATTTCACTTTTGTCTTGTAAGAACCACCTTGTTGCAATTCCAAACCTGCAAAAACATCATACTGACTGCGTCCTAGCCATTGCGCCATTGTTACAGAGTAATCATTTTTCTCTTTGGTCCAGTTAAAATTTGCAAAGAAGTGATCTGCAGGTACTTTATCGCCTTCTTTTTCCATGAATGGATAGTTGTACTCACCCAAGTCCATCCTCATGGTAACGACCATATTCATAAGTCATGGCATCATACCAAGAATACTTAACTGGATGGTTGACTTGAGCTGCATATTCCTTGGTATAGAGCATGAAGTCACGCATTTTCTTACCAAGAGGCGTTACGATATCACCCTGTAGTTTCTTGGTTGATAAAGTAGCCATCAAATCCATAATATTTAGCCAAATCAACTAACTTACGAGCGATAGGGAAAGTTCCATCCTCATCTTGTTGAAGAGCTGCAGCAAATTTTTCTTGGTCTGCAATACTATTAGACCAGTTGAAGAAAAGAGTACCCAATACTGGAACACCATTACGGTGACCAGCATCAATCACGTCTGGAGTTGGAACGAGGCCTTCCCAGAAGACCATAGAATTCAAGTATTGCCAGTAGTCAAAAGCATAGGCTTTAAACTCTTCACCACCTACAGAAGCATGGTCTTTAGCCTTAGAGTTGGTATTGGCAAGAGCTTCAACCTTGGCGTCCTTATTGGCTTTTTCGTTGATGACATGTCCCCGATAGCGTTTGGCTAGTTCTACTGAAGAACGGTTAATAGCGTCGTCTTCACGGGCACCCGGTTCCCATTTCAACAAATCTTCCCAAGTGTCAAACTTAATTTCTTTTGGTCGAAGACTTTTTTCTTCTTTCTTAGGAACATCAGAGACAGTTGCTTTTTCTTCTGGTTTAATTTCTGTAGTTGTAGGTGCTTCTTCAACCTTAGGAGTTTCAGTAACTGGCCTAGCTGCTTCCTTATCAGCTGCAGTCAATTGGTCCAAGGTTGGTTTTTCTTCTGAAATAGGTTGTTCACTAACCTTGTTTTCTGTCTCTTCCAACTGCTTTCAATACTTCAGGTGAAGCTGTTGTTGGTTGCTCTGATGGTTGTTCAGTCGTATGACGGTTGCTCTGCAGCTACAGCAGTAGTTGTTGTTTCATTTGCTGGGAAGTGCAACTTCTTCTGCTAGAGCTTGGTTAGCAAATAAAACCGAACCAATCATCAAAGAGCAGGCACCCACTGATAATTTTTCGAATACTATAGCGACAACGTTTCTCAAAAAAATGGATTCTTCATCTTTTTCTCCTTTTACTTCCAAAAAAAGTAAGCGCTTTATTTTTTTGTTTTTAAAAAAAGTAACTGCTCTGGAAAAATAGCAGAACTGTTCATTTTCATTTTACGTTATTTAAAGGAAGAGTCAACGCTTGCCCATAAATATCTATAAAGGGGTGAATAAATGATATAAATTAGACAATCAACCGCCTTTTTTCTACATTTTAGTGATATTTTTCTAAAAAAACTGTATTTACTACTTGTTAGATTGCTTAGAATCCTTTAAAATAGAATGGGAGAAATTCCGCGATTAGTTTTCGGAGGAAAAAGAAAATGTCCATTAATTGGCAGGAAATTGCATTTCACTTTAGGTGGTCTGGGACTATTCTTATATAGTATCAAGACCATGGGGGACGGTTTGCAACAAGCAGCTGGAGATCGTCTTCGATATTACATTGACAAATATACTAGCAATCCTTTCTTTGGAATTTTAGTTGGAATTGGGATGACTGCCCTGATTCAATCGAGTTCAGGTGTTACAGTAATTACAGTTGGTCTGGTTAGTGCCGGACTATTGACCCTGCGTCAGGCTATTGGGATTGTTATGGGAGCCAATATTGGAACAACCGTCACATCCTTTATCATCGGTTTTAAATTGGGAGACTACGCTTTACCGATGCTCTTTATCGGAGCAGTCTGTCTCTTCTTCACAAAAAATAGAACCATCAATAACATCGGACGAATCCTCTTTGGTGTTGGTGGTATCTTCTTTGCCCTCAATCTTATGAGTGGCGCTATGGAACCCCTTAAGGATTTACAAGTCTTTAAAGACTACATGGTGGAACTTAGTAAAAATCCAATCTTGGGTGTTCTTGTCGGAACAGGTTTAACCCTTCTGATTCAAGCCTCCTCAGCGACCATCGGGATTCTACAAAATCTCTACGCTAGCAATCTGATTGACCTTCAGGGGGCCCTACCAGTTCTCTTTGGAGATAACATTGGAACAACCATCACTGCTATTATCGCTTCTTTGGGTGCTAATATTGCAGCCAAACGTGTGGCCGCAGCCCATGTGGCCTTTAACGTTATCGGGACTGTTATCTGTATTATCTTCCTCGTTCCATTTACAGGCTTAATCCAATGGTTTGAGAGCTTCTTAAATCTCGCTCCAGAAATGACCATCGCCTTCGCCCACGGAACCTTCAACATTACCAATACAATCATTCAGTTTCCATTCATCGGAGCTCTTGCCTTCTTGGTAACCAAGCTTATCCCTGGAGAAGACGAAGTTGTCAAATATGAACCTCTCTACCTTGATGAGCAACTGATCAAACAAGCTCCATCTATCGCTCTTGGAAATGCTAAAAAAGAACTTCTACACTTGGGTAATTATGCTGCGAAAGTCTTTGACCTCTCTTACGACTATATCATCAACTCTAATGAAAAAGTTGCAGAAAAGGGACATAAGACTGAAGAAGCTATCAATACCATTGATGAAAAATTGACTCGTTACCTCATTAGTTTATCTGGTGAAGCTTTGAGCCAAAAAGAGAGTGAAGTCTTAACAAATATCCTTGACTCTTCACGAGACTTGGAACGTATCGGAGACCACGCAGAAGCCCTGCTCAATCTTAACGATTACTTGCAACGCAAGAATGTTCAATTCTCTGAGGCTGCCTTAGAAGAACTAGCAGAGATTTATCGTCAAAACAAGTGAGTTTCGTTAAAGATGCTCTTGAAAGTGTAGAAAATAACGACCTCGAGAAAGCAGAAACTCTTATTGAACGTCATGAAGCTATCAACAAGATGGAACGTGTCCTTCGTAAGACCCACATCAAACGTCTTAAATAACGGAGAATGTTCTACCCAAGCAGGTGTCAACTTTATCGATATTATTTCACACTACACTCGTGTATCAGACCACGCTATGAACCTTGCTGAAAAGGTTTTGGCTGAACAAATCTAAGATAAAAAAATGCTTTGATTCGAAAGAATCAAAGCATTTTAAATAGCTCTCCAATCATAATGGAAGATGCTGCTGCGCCCTTGTACCTAGCTTCTTCCTTTTGGATAAAGCGGGCCAAATTGACTAACTCAGGCGCTGGGGTCTTGGGATTCTTGAGAAGTTCAAGAGTGACCAGACCTGATAGCCGTACCGCTAGCAATCGCTCATTGGTACTGGGCAATTGCTTAGCAGTCTCTACAAGTGCAAGCACTAGGTCTTCACTCAGGTTTTGACGGGCATTATTGTAAAGATCCCGTATCAAGGTTTCTAGGTTTGGTTCTTCCATACCCATCACTTCCATCTTTTCAGTTTAATAATTTTTTATCAAATCTACAGTAGAGCGATCTAATTTTTTAACCAAGGCTTGTAGGAATGACTGAGCTTCAAGGAAGTCATCCATTGCATAAAGGGTTTGGTGAGAATGGATATAACGAGCGCAGACACCAATTGTTGTAGATGGAACACCAGCATTTTTCAGATGAGCTGCTCCTGCATCTGTACCACCTTTTCCACAATAGTATTGGTATTTGATACCAGCTTCTTCGGCAGTTGTCAAAAGGAAGTCCTTCATGCCTGGGAGAAGCAAGTGACCTGGGTCGTAGAAACGAATCAAGGTTCCGTCACCAATCTTGCCTTGTCCACCATAGACATCACCTGCTGGTGAACAGTCTACAGCAAGGAATACTTCTGGATCAAATTTTGTTGTAGAGGCATGGGCACCACGAAGTCCAACTTCTTCTTGGACGTTAGCACCAAGGTAAAGTTCATTTTCTAGTTTTTGGCCTGACAAGTTTTCAGCCAACTCGCTAACCATGAGAACACCATAACGGTTATCCCAAGCTTTGGAGATGATATTTTTTTCATTAGCAGTTAGGATCGCACTACTATCTGGAACAATTGTATCTCCAGGACGGATACCAAAACTTTCAGCCTCAGCCTTATCCGCAAAACCACCGTCAAAAACGATATCTGAAATAGCTGGCATAGTTGGCCCACCTGTACCACGAGTCAAATGTGGAGGAACTGAACCCGAAATTACCGGAATCTCACGGCCTTCACGTGTAAAGAGTTTAAAACGTTGGCTGCTAACAACCATTGGGTTCCAACCACCAATGCTAACTACTCGGAAGGTTCCATCTGCTTTGATTTCACTCACCATAAAACCAACTTCATCCATGTGAGAGGCTACTAAAACGCGAGGTGCATCGACTGCTTCTGAGTGCTTAACCCCAAAAATACCACCCAAACCATCAGTCACCACTTCATCCACGTGAGGTGTTAATTTTTCACGAAGATAAGAGCGTACAGGCGCTTCATGACCTGAGATAGCAGAAAGCTCTGTTACTTCTTTGATTTTAGAAAATAATGTTGTCATTTCTATCCCTTCTTTCTTTCAACCATTTTACCACTTTTTATAGGAGAAGGGTAGCGAAAATCATCAATCTATAGATCTATCTACACCAAAAAAGAATCACAGTCGTGATTCTTTTTATTTTGAATTTCTCTTTAAAGAAAAGTGATCTGGTACGGGGTCCTTACCTATTTCAGACCAAGGATGACATCGTAATATCCGTGCCAATCCCATCAGAACTCCCTTGGTACCATGTTTTTCGATAGCTTGAATCATGTAGTTCGAACAAGTCGGTTCAAAGCGGCAAGATGGCGGGAAAGCAGGCGAGATAAATCGTTGGTAAAGTGCACTGGTGCAATTAAAATTTTTTTCATTATTTATTATTGGTTACAGCCATGGTGTGTAATTGGCTGATTTCTTTTTTATTGAGACGGCGTGATTCGCCTGGACGAAGCCCTGTCAAGTCTAGATGGCCAAAACGTGTCCGCGACAACTTGTCCACTGGGAGACCCACAGCTTCAAACATCTTTTTAACCTGGTGGTTACGTCCTTCATGGATGGTCAACTGTACAACAGAACGGTTTTTAACAGGATCTACTTTAAGAATCTCATAAACCGCTGGCTTCGTTTTCTTACCATCAATCTCAAGACCACGAGTCAAGGGACGGAGATTTTCTTTGTTAGCAATTCCTTTCACACGCGCAACATAAACCTTGTCAATCTCATTACGAGGGTGAATCATCTCATCTGTAAAGTCACCATCGTTGGTCAAAATCAAGACTCCAGATGTATCCCAGTCCAAGCGACCTACAGGGTAGATACGCTCTTTCACATTAGGCAAGAGATCAACAACAGTTTTACGCCCCTTGTCATCTGTCACACTGGAAATCACTCCACGTGGTTTGTTAAGCAAATAGTAGACCTTTTCTTCGTTGTAGATGGGTTGACCTTCAACCTCAACCTTATCGCCAGACTTAATGGTTGTCGCTAGTTCACGTACTACCTGTCCATTGACGGTTACCAAGCCTTGTTTGATCAACTCTTCTGCTTTTCTCCTACTGGCCACACCTGCGTGGGCAATATATTTATTGATTCTCATCTTCTTCTATCCTTTCACCAAATAATTGGCTTTCTTGCGCTTGAATTTCAAGCTCGTCAATCACAGGCAATTCTTCCAAATGGTTAATACCCATGTAATCTAGAAAATAATCCGTCGTTACATAGAGATTAGGGCGACCAAGAACTTCTTTCTTTCCATCTTCTCGTATCAAGTCAAAGGCCTGTAACTTAGCTAAGGCCCCACTCGAATTAACCCCACGAATAGCATCGATTTCTATACGTGTGATAGGTTGCTTATAAGCAATGATGGACAAGGTTTCAAGGGCGGCCCGAGATAGGCTCTGGTTGATGGGCGCCTTAGAATATTCCTTCAAAACACCCGCAAATTGAGTCTTCGTCACCAATCTATAAGCACCACCTGTCTCAATCAAATCTAGACTAGAATCCTGATCTTTTTTATACTTTTTGGCTAATTTTTCTAAGCTTTGCTGAATTCCTGTTGGTGGAAGCGATAGAACCTCCGCCAGCTGGCGGACTCTAATGCCATCCTCCCCCGCTACAAACAGGAGCGCTTCTATTTTTGCTAAAGTACTCATACTTCCTCTCTATCAAGCCTTACTTTGCTCTGCTTGATTTTCGTCTTTCTTTTTCATGAGATAGATATCTCCAAAACTCTCTTTTTGAATCAAGAGAATTTCTTGGGTTTTAATCAACTCCAGGGTCGCTAAAAAGAGTGTAATAACCTCTTGCAAATCCTTGGTTTCTTTAAACAAATCCTGCAAGCATAATTGTTGACCTTCAACCATGGCTTCTCGGACGATAACCATCATATCCTCAATCTTATACTCATCTCGTAAAATAGTTGTATGATTTTTCGAGAATTCTTCCTTTTTCTTGGTCAATAAAGTTGAGAAGGCTAAGAAAAGATCAATCGTCGTCTTATCATGCACAAGTTCTGCATCCTCGTAAATTAACTCTGTCGGTGCTTTTGAGTAATATTGAGCTCGTTCCTGGTGCTTGACTTCCAACTGCTCTCCCAAAAGTTTAAATTTGCGATATTCTTCAATCTGAGAAAGGAGGTCCTGCTCAAGGTCATCCTCTAAATCCGTCACTTCTGCAACCTTTGGTAAGAGCTTGCGACTCTTGATTAGCATCAGTTGGCTAGCCATCACCATATACTCTCCTGCCACTTCTAAACGCATGGCTTGTAAAGTTGATATGTAGGCTAGATACTGCTCGATAACTTCTGTAATCGGTACATCATAGATATCCATCTGATACTTTGAAACCAAGTGTAAGAGCAAGTCCAAAGGCCCTTCAAAATCTTTTAATTTAATATCCATTATCTATATTTTTCTAAGGTCATGACTGTTTTTAATCCTAACTTTTTAGCGATTTCGTACAAGTCAACCTTTTCTTCAATTCGTCTCAGTATAAACTGTTCTCTCAATCCTTGAGCCGATAAATCTGCAAAACCTTTTTCCTTTAGAAAGGATTCTAACTGACGAAAGGCCCATTGACGAGAGTAGGGCTTACCAGTTTTTTCAAAGATGTAGGTCTGTCCCATCAAGGGTTCTAACTCTGCAAGTAATTTTGTGGGAAGACTCAAGATTCTTTGTTGAGAAGCTTTATTGATTCTCAACACTTGAAAATCTAGATTCACATCACTTATTTTTATGGCTAGAATTTCACTAGGCAAGAGGCCCAATTCAACTATCAATAAGGCTATTAAACGCCCTTCTGGATAGGTACTTTCTTGCCAGAAAGAACTCAAGTCTAAAAGCTCTGACTTGACTTGTTTTTTCTCAGCCTGTTTCGGCAATTCCAAACGATAAAAGGTGCCAATCTTTCCTTTCTGGTATAAAAAGTAAAGAAATTGATTACAAGCAGAAACTTTACGCTTTTGGGCACTCATTTTAAAATTTGATAATTGAGCTTGGTAGATTTTTAAACTTGTCTCAGAAATTCGTTCTCCAATAAAATCTAAAAACTGCTCCAAGTCATACTTATAAGACTGTTTAGAATTACTAGATAGATTTTGTTTTTCTTCTAAAAATACTGAAATCCATTCTCTCATTTGCTTCGAATCTCATATTCCTTACTAAAATCATGCAGAAGGGCATTGACAGCCTTAAGGATTGATTTCCGTGTAATAATCCCTTGGAAGATTCCATCCTTATCAACAACTGGTAGGAATGATTCATCCACTAACTTATGTAAAACATCTGTCAATGTATAATCTGGAGCTACCACTGCAACATCCTTCTTGGTCATGTGTACGATATCCGTATCTGCCATGGCTTCCTGACTCAATCCCTGCTCCATTTGATATGCAAAAATATCTCTAAGCCCAATGGTTCCAACAAATTTTTTCTCAGCAGTCACGACTGGTACTCTGGTATATGTCATCTGGCTAAGGAGGAGAATTGCATGATCTGCATTGTGAGTATCAATGAGCACAGCCAAATTTTCAGCAGGAGTCAAAAAGGTTTCCTCTTGCTCCAGTAAAAATAGTTCAAATTCCTTGGCAATCATCGAGCAAACTCCTTAGACAAGCCTGGATATACCTCATGATTACGTGTCAAAAAATCTACTTTGAAATAGCTATCATCAATTTCCACACGAGCGTAGAGACATTCTCTGATGGTTCCACGTGGTTGGCTGATAGAACCTGGATTTAGAAAGAGGGTCTTTCCTTCCATCCATGCATTTGGTACATGCAAGTGACCATAGAGACAGATATCTGCATCTTCTTCCTGAGCCCAGAAATCTAGTTTCTGGAAATTAAAGTTAATGTCAAATAAGTGTCCGTGAGTCTGGATAATCTTGGTAGGACCCAGTTGAGTCACTAAGCGTTCTGGATAGTCTGAGTAAAAATCCATGTTTCCTCTGACTACCTGGATTCCTTCCCAGAGTGGTGAATCTGGGCGAAGTTCCGAGTCACCATCGTGAAAAATAGCATCGACTTTCCCAAGATAGCGATCACGTATTTCTTCTACAATCAAGCTATCTCCATGGGAGTCACTCATTACAATGATGGTTTGCTTTGCCATGATGGAAATACCTCCAAAAGTTTCTTAACGGCTAAGGCACGGTGAGATTGACTATTTTTTTCTTCAAGGGTTAATTCAGCTGATGACTTGCCTGTTTCTCCTACTAGGAAAAGAGGATCATAGCCAAAACCATTTTCACCCTTAGGTTCAAAGTTAATGTAGCCTGGCCAATCAGCTTCGACCACCAAACTTTCCTTACCTGGGCTAGCCACAACCAAAGTGGTGTGAAATTGTGCTGAACGGTCCTTGAGTTCAAAGACCATGGCTAATTCGTGTAAGAGTTTAGCATTGTTTTCCTGGTCAGTGGCTCCCACTCCTGCAAATCGAGCTGACCAAACTCCTGGCAATCCACCGAGGACATCGACTTTAAGACCAGAATCATCTGCTAGAACCATCTTGCCTGTCAATTTGGAGATGGTTTCAGCCTTGAGGCGAGCATTTTCTTCAAAGGTCATACCAGTTTCAGCAACTTCAGGCAGATCTGGATAATCATTGAGATTCTCCACATCATAGCCTAGCTTGTCAAAGATAGCACGAAATTCCTTGGTCTTCCCTTCATTACGAGTCGCTATCAACAAGGTTTCTCTGACTTTGCTAGTTTCAAAGAAGGCTTCAACATTAATTCCTTCTTTTGGTAATTCAACATGCAAGAGTTTTCCATTTTCAACTAAGAGCAAGGCGCCTTGGCGTTGAATGACTTCCAAGTTTCGGCCGGCTTCTGCATTTAAAATCTCAACGATAAAAGAGAGTAAACGGAAGTTGGAAGACCAGCGCATTACCGTAATCGTGATTGGAAAACCATTTTCCTCATCACGGAAAATGCGAGCCAAATCCATAAAATCAAGATCAAGAGGATCTTTTATGAGGCTATAGATTCCACCGTAGACGTCCCAGACACCTACATACCAGTCCTGGTCATCCTTGTATTCATAAATGTTGTTTGTCATAATGTTACATGCTCCACATGAATATCTTTTTCCAGCCATTCTGCTCCGATTTGAGCAAAACTTTGGCTATTTGCAGTTGTGTAAAAACGGTGTTGAAGTGGTGCCGCATCTCGACTACGATTAATCTCAAAATAATTGAGTAGGACCGAGATATCGCGAACACACTCCGCTCCACTATCGATTAGTTGTACCTTAGGTCCCATGACATTTTGGATGATAGGTCTGAGAAGCGGATAATGAGTACAACCCAAAATCAAGCTGTCCACTTTTCCGACCAAAGGACGTAGGGTTTCGTATACGACTTTCTTGGTCACACTGGTCGATAGAGCACCTGACTCAACCAAAGGGAGCAAACTTAGGGCAGGACAAACTTTCAACTTGCAAATCTGGATCCAGATCATGAATTTTTTGACGATAGATATCTGATTGTACTGTCATCGGTGTTCCAATCACTCCGATTTTCCCACCCTGACTTGCTTTGATTGCAGCTGAAGCGCCTGGTAAAATCACTCCAAGAACAGGGATATCGAGTTTGGATTTAATTTCTTCCCAGACGACTGCTGTTGCAGTATTACAAGCAATGACAATCATCTTGACATCCTTGGTCAAAAGAAAGTTGACCAACTGCCAAGTATATTCACGAATTTGCTCAGCAGGACGAGGCCCATAAGGGTGCCCGTGCCGAATCTCCAATATAGACGATTTCTTCATGAGGAAGCTGGCGCATGAGCTCACGTACAACGGTCAAGCCTCCAACGCCCAGAGTCCAAAAAACCAATTGGTCGATTATCCATACAGTCTTCTTTCTAGTCTTATTTTTCTGATTGATAGTTCATTATCATTACATTTCTCGCTGAAATTTCTGACAGACTGGTAAACTCCAGACTATCTCCTCTTAATCATAATCAAATATCAATAGAATGCAAGGAAAAAGTCTTATCCTTAAATATCAGTTGAACATAGTGAGAAGTCTGGAATTTTCATTCCCAGACTTTTCCTATTTATTTCTTTTTATTGTTAGCAAGGGCTGCTTTTTGTTGGCGAATGATTTGGTGGTACACTTGTTGTACCTTAGCTTCGCTTGGTTTTTGACCATTTGCACTCAAAAGAGTACGAACTGCTTCTGCATTCAAACGTGGGTTATCAGCAAATTCTTTTTCGATTTGCTTGCGCACCAAGTACATTCCTCCAAGTGCTCCACCAAGAAAAGCTAAAACAATCAAGACAATTGCTAAAATAAGGTCCATAATATTTCTCCTGTTTCTTTTTGAATCTTCTATATTATACCATAAAGTCCCACGCCTGACTAGTTTGATTTACGCTTTCAAAAGGGTAGGGCATTACTCAAATTCTTTTTCTACTCTAATCTTTTTTTAATTCAATAAAATAAAAAGAACTAAAATTTGGTAAAATAATTCAGTTTTTTTCCGAAAAAAACCTTGCAATGGTTGGATTTATTTGCTATATTAAGATTATACAAATCAAAGGAAACATCTTTCTGCAAGGCTTATTTTTTTACCAAAAAAATGTATGCGCTTACAGATTTGAGAAAGGAGTTTTTTTATGGAGAAGAGCTATTGGGAAAAAAATCCTGTAAGTATAGCATCCGAAAGTTGACCGTTGGAACTGCTTCTGTTCTACTGGGAGCTGTTTTTTTCTAGCGACACAGAATGTAGCTGCTGATAGCCTCGAAGTGAAGGACAATCAAACGAATGTCAGTGAGACGACGGTTCAAAGTAGATGTCAAAGTAGAGGAACCAAGTCAAGCAAAGACGGAGAATCAGCCAAGCACAGACACTCATCCTTCTACTGAATTAGCTGACAAAGAGGTAAAAACCTGAAAAGGAATTACCTCAAACACATCATCAATCAGAGACTAACGCTGTAGTTGAACCTTCTGAAAATAAGGAGAGTGAAAAGCCCAGAACTTCCTATGACTAAGCAAGAAAACTATCAACTTCATTACGACCAACCAACTGCTCCTTCTTATGACGGTTGGGAAAAACAAGCCCTTCCTGTCGGAAATGGAGAAATGGGGGCTAAGGTTTTCGGACTTATCGGTGAAGAAAGAATCCAATACAACGAAAAAACTCTATGGTCTGGAGGACCTCAACCTGATAGCACTGACTACAATGGAGGGAACTATCAGGACCGCTATAAGGTTTTGGCAGAAATTCGTAAAGCTTTGGAAGAAGGAAACCGCCAAAAAGCCAAACAATTAGCAGAGCGTAACCTAGTAGGACCAAACAATTCTCAGTATGGTCGTTACTTATCTTTTGGTGATATCTTTATGGTCTTTAACAACCAAAAGAAAGGCTTGGAGAATGTTACCGACTACCATCGTGTCTTAGATATTTCTGAGGCCATCACAACTACCTCTTATACTCAAGATGGGACAAGTTTCAAACGAGAAACCTTCTCTAGTTATCCAGATGACGTCACTGTTACCCATTTGACTAAAAGGGAGATAAGACGCTTGATTTTACACTTTGGAATAGCTTGACTGAAGATTTGATTGCTAATGGTGACTACTCTTGGGAGAATTCTAAATACAAACAAGGGACTGTTAGCGTTGATTCTAATGGTATTTTACTCAAGGGAACTGTCAAAGACAACGGTCTTAAATTTGCCTCTTATCTTGGTATCAAAACAGACGGACAAGTCACTGCTCAAGATGGTTATTTGACAGTTACAGGAGCCAGTTATGCAACACTGCTACTCAGCGCCAAGACTAATTTTTCTCAAAATCCGAAAACCAACTACCGCAAGGATATTGATGTAGAAAAGACTGTCAAATCTATCGTAGAAGCTGCCAAAGCCAAAGACTATGAGACTCTGAAAAATGACCACATCAAGGATTACCAAAGTCTTTTCAATCGTGTTCAACTAAACCTCGGCGGTAGCAAGTCTAATCAAACTACAAAAGAAGCTCTTCAAACCTATAATCCAACAAAAGGACAAAAACTAGAAGAACTCTTCTTCCAATACGGACGTTATCTACTCATCAGTTCTTCTCGTGACCGGACAGATGCCCTTCCTGCCAACTTGCAAGGAGTCTGGAATGCTGTAGACAATCCACCTTGGAACTCAGACTACCACCTCAATGTCAACCTTCAGATGAACTACTGGCCTGCCTACATGAACAATCTTGCAGAAACAGCTAAGCCAATGATCAATTATATCGATGACATGCGCTATTATGGTCGTATCGCTGCTAAAGAATACGCAGGTATCGAATCCAAAGAAGGTCAAGAAAACGGTTGGTTGGTTCATACTCAGGCGACACCATTTGGCTGGACTACTCCTGGCTGGAACTACTATTGGGGCTGGTCTCCGGCTGCCAATGCTTGGATGATGCAGAACGTCTATGACTACTACAAATTCACCAAGGATGAAACTTATCTCAAAGAAAAGATTTATCCAATGCTCAAGGAAACAGCCAAGTTCTGGAATTCCTTCTTGCACTACGACAAATCTAGTGACCGTTGGGTTTCTTCTCCATCATACTCACCAGAGCATGGAACTATCACGATTGGGAATACCTTTGACCAATCTCTAGTTTGGCAGTTATTCCATGATTATATGGAAGCAGCCAATCATCTCAATGTCGACCAAGATTTGGTGACAGAAGTGAAAGGCTAAATTTGACAAGCTCAAACCACTTCATATCAACCAAGACGGGCCGTATCAAGGAATGGTACGAGGAAGACAGCCCACAATTCACTAACGAAGGAATTGAAAACCACCACCGTCACGTTTCTCATCTGGTTGGGACTCTTCCCAGGTACTCTATTTGGCAAGGATCAGCCTGAATATCTAGAAGCTGCACGCGCAACCCTAAACCACCGTGGAGATGGTGGAACTGGTTGGTCTAAGGCCAATAAAATCAACCTCTGGGCTCGTCTCCTAGATGGAAATCGTGCCCACCGTTTGTTGGCTGAACAGCTCAAGTCTTCAACTCTAGAAAACCTCTGGGATACGCACGCGCCTTTCCAAATTGATGGAAACTTTGGTGCAACCAGCGGTATGGCAGAAATGCTCCTTCAATCTCATACCGGCTACATTGCTCCATTACCAGCCCTTCCAGATGCATGGAAAGATGGTCAAGTCTCAGGTCTAGTAGCTCGTGGTAACTTTGAAGTCAGCATGAAATGGAAAGAAAAGAATCTTGAAACGCTATCTTTCATTTCTAATGTTGGTGGGGACTTTAGTCGTAGACTATCCAAATATCGAAGCTAGCCTTGTCAAGGTTAAACGGTAAGGAAGTACAAGCTACCCGCATCAAAGACAACCGCATTCAACTTGCAACTCAAAAAGGGTGATGTCATTACCTTTGAAAACTTCTCTGGTCGTATTACTCGTCTGATCTGCCCAACGAAAAGATTCAACAACTGCTGAACTCAACTTTAATGCAGTCGAGGGAGCAACTCACTATATTATCCGTCGAGAAAGCACGGATGAAAATAGTCAAAACTCTACCGTCCGTGAGTTTACAACCAACCAAACTCACTTTCATCGATCGTTCTATTGATTCAAGCCACGCTTATACATATACAGTCCAGGCAGTTTTGGGAGAACGCTCAACACCTGTTTCTGTTGCTACTTCAATCTCAGCTTTTAGTGAGCTAATGGACGATCGTGATTCTCGTATTCAATATGGTGCTGCCTTTAGAGATTGGTCTGACTCAGAACTCTTTGGCGGAACAGAAAAATACGCCGATATCTCAAATGGGAATTATTCCGATAAGGATGCAACAGCAACCATTCCTTTCAATGGACCTGGTATTGAAATTTACGGACTCAAGTCTTCTCAATTAGGACTTGCTGAGGTTACAATCGATGGCAAATCTGTTGGTGAGCTAGATTTCTATACGGCTGGAGCTACTGAAAAGGGTGTCCTAATCGGTCGTTATACAAATCTTTCTTCAGGCCCTCACCTCATGACCATCACTGTTAAACGCGAACATAAAGGACGTGGAAGTGAACGCTCAAAAATTTCCTTAGATTACTTCAAGGTCTTCCCAGGACAAGGAGAAACAGTTGAGAAAATAGATGATCGTGATTCTCGTATCCAATACGGCTCAGCATTTAAAGACTGGACTGATGCGGAACTCTATGCTTCTACAGAGAAATATGCGGATATCAATGCAGACGATAGTCTTGCTCCTGAAGCAACTGCAAGAATTCCATTCTCTGGAACAGGTATCCGTATCTATGGACTGAAAACTTCAGCTCTTGGCAAGGCCCTTGTGACACTCGATGGAAAAGAAATGCCAAGCCTTGACTTCTACACTGCCGGAGCTAACGAAAAAGGAGCTTTGATTGGTGAATTCACTAATCTAGCAGATGGCGATCACGTTCTAACTTTAAAAGTGGATCCCAGATTCTCCAGACGGTCGAAAGAAAATCTCCCTGGACTCATTCGATATTCTAAAAGCTCCATCAGTATCATTAGATACACCAAGCCTCGAACCTATAAAGGTAGAAGATAAGAAAGTAACACTAACTTTACCAACTGGTAACTGGGATGCTGTAGCTGTGACATTCCCTGGTGTTACAGATCCCCTACTCCTAAGAAAAGTCGATGATAATCATCTTGTCACTTCTGGCGAACAAACTGTATTAAGCATAAAGGATAACAAGATTCAAATCGACATCCCTGAAACTACGGACCGTAAATCCGGCAATCCAATAGAAGCTTATGCTATCCTAGGAGAAACACGAAGCAGTACTATTGTAACAGTCTTTCCAAAAAGGGAAACTGCACCTGTAGAAGAAAGAAAGTTGTTACAAGCAAAGGTGATGAGCCTGCTCCAGTAGTAACCATTCCTGAATATACTGACCCAATTGGAACTGCAGGGAGAACAGGAAGCGCCTATCGTAGATATTCCTGAATACACTGAGCCTATCGGTACTGCGAGGGAACAAGCTGCTCCTATCGTAGATATTCCTGAATACACTGAGCCTATCGGTACTGCAGGGGAACAGGAAGCTCCTGTCGTAGATATTCCTGAATATACTGAGCCTATCGGTACTGCGAGCGACCAGGCTGCGCCTACTGTAGATATTCCTGAATACACTGGACCTATCGGTACTGCGAGCGACCAGGCAGCTCCTATCGTAGATATTCCTGAATACACTGGCCCTATCGGTACTGCGAGCGACCAAGCGGCTCCTATCATCTCTCTTCCTGAGTTTAAACTCAAAGCCTTAAAAGACCAGGCTACCGGAGTTCAAGTCATCAGTGGAGCAAATGAGCTAGGTGAAGCAAGTTATCTTGAAATCCAGAAAGTAGACAAGCAAGAACTCTTGGGCAAGAAATATGATGCCTACAACATTCAACTCAAGAATGAAAATGGTCAACCAATCCAAGCAAAAGGTGCTGTACTGGTTCGATTACCAATTTCTGGTACAGTCCAGGAATTCTATCGTTTCAATTCAGAAAAAGACTTGAAATCACAAGATTTCACAATTCGTGATGGCATGCTTGAGTTTCTCACCATTGATTTGACTACTTATGCTATCGTCTACAAGACTGAAACAGAAGTCCAACAACCAAGTTCAACTCAAGCAGAAGAAGCTAGTCCATTAGCAAATAAAAACCAGCTCAATGGTGAAAATTCTACAAATGACAAACAGCTTCCTGCCACTGGAGAAGAGTCTAGCCCACTCCTCTTCATGGCAAGTCTCAGTCTAGCTTTAACTTCTACCTTCTTGCTTAAAGGGAAAAAAGAGTGATCCCAATAAATCTATAAAGATTTAGATAAATAGAAAAAAAGGATGAGTAAATTACTCATCCTTTTGATTTATTTCAGAGTATTTTAAAATAAACTAAAAAGCCAGTTATAAATCCAGTTAAAAAAATCGAATATAACAAATTCAAAAAGGAATTCATAAAAAAATTAAACAAATGTGATACCAAATGAATTCTACAATGGCAATCAGTGGCTTTGACTATGATATAAAAATAAAATATCCCAAAATAAATTTCATTTTTTTATCTTCCTTTCTAGGAAGTCCCAGCAATCCAAGGCAGAGTAGATATCATTTTATAAGCTGCAAAGAAATTTAGCAAACTCTATGACTTTTTGGCTCAGATTCCTTCTTCTCAGTCAGTACTTCCATTCCTTTTACCCAGAGGCATGTCCCAATCATTCTAGCCATTCCTGTAAAAAAATTTGGTTGGTTGATCCATGTGATTCTCCCTTGATTACTCCGACTATTACTATTCTGTTTTCATTGTATTCAGTATATCAATTTTTTTATAGATAATCAAGCTTTTTATCTGTAAAATAAAAAAAGTTTCATAACCTTTCTAGAATAATACTAGCAGATTATAAAACTTTATCATTATTTCATTTCTTTTTTTATATCGTTCCAATTCTGCTTGGTTAGCCCAAACATAATGACCTGGACGAATTTCAACCATAGAAGGTTTATCAGTTTCGTAGTCATGTTGATCTGGATCATAGACTTTCAAAACTTTCTTTACGTTCCAAGATTGGATCTGGAATCGGCACAGCTGATAGAAGTGCTTGTGTGTATGGATGAACTGGATTGTTAAACAATTCTTCAGTTTCAGCCACTTCAACAATGACACCCTTATAAATTACCGCGATACGATCAGAGATGAAACGAACTACTGACAAATCGTGAGCGATAAAGAGATAGGTCAAGCCCAATTCTTTTTGGAATTTCTTGAGCAAGTTCAAAACTTGGGCACGCACTGAAACGTCCAAGGCTGAAATTGGCTCATCCGCGATCACGAAGTCAGGTTGCATAACCAAGGCACGAGCAATCCCGATACGTTGACGTTGTCCACCTGAGAAACTCATGATGGATAACGAGTCAAGTGTTCAGCCAAAAGTCCCTACTTCACGAATGATGTTTTGAACTTTTTCTTTTCTTTCTTCTTCGTCTTTAAATAAATGGTGGTTGTAAAGACCTTCAGAGATGATATAGTCCACTGTCGCACGTTCATTCAAACTTGCGGCTGGGTCTTGGAAAATCATTTGAATGCGACGGATTAATTCCGCTGCTTGTTCACGTGATTTTTTTACCATTGAATTTTTTGACCATCAAAGATGATATCCCCTTTGCTGGTATCATTAAGGCCGATAATGGCACGACCAATTGTTGTCTTACCACTACCAGATTCTCCAACGAGAGAGAATGTTTCACCTTTTGTTGATAAAGAAGTTTGCATTTTTAACGGCTACAAACTTTTTGCTTCCTTCACCGAAGGAAATCTCTAAGTCTTTAACTTCTACTAATTTTTTTCAGACATTTCCTTCCTCCTAGTCCTCAAGATGAGCAAAGCCCATCTTTTTCACGAATCTTATCGTGTAAATCTGCAATTACTGCTGGTTTTTGCAACTTTTGGAGCTTGTTCATCAAGCAACCATGTTTTTAGCCCAGTGAGTATCAGATACTGCAAACTGAGGAGCTTTTTTTCTTCGAAATCAATCTTCATCGCATAATCTGAACGAAGAGCAAAAGCATCTCCCTTCAATTCAGTATACAGTGATGGAGGTGTTCCCGGAATTGAATACAATTCTCCTTTATCGTCAGCCAGCTGTGGCAAACTTGATAAGAGGCTCCATGTGTATGGGTGACGTGGATCGTAGAAGATTTCTTCAACTGTACCATACTCAACGATTTCACCAGCATACATAACTGCAACTTTATCAGCAATACTTGCTACAACACCAAGGTCGTGTGTGATAAAGATAGTTGTAAAGTGGTATTCTTGTTGAAGTGTTTTCAACAAGTCAATAATCTGAGCTTGGATGGTCACATCAAGGGCTGTTGTTGGTTCATCACAAATCAAAACATCTGGACGACACGCAAGGGCAATCGCAATAACAATACGTTGACGCATTCCTCCAGAATACTGGAATGGATATTCATTAAAACGTCTCTCAGCGTCAGGGATACCAACCTTATTCATATAGTCAATCGCCAAGTCTTTTGCTTCTTGAGCCGTTTTCCCTTGGTGTTTAACAATAACTTCTGTGATTTGACTTCCGATTGTTTTGATTGGGTCAAGACTGGTCATCGGGTCCTGGAAGATCGTTGCAATCTTCGCACCACGAATTTGCTCCCAATCTTTATGAGAAGAAAATTCAGTCAAATCTTGGTCACGGTAAAGAATACTACCGTTCGCAATACGACCATTATCTTCCAACATTCCTGTAAAAGTTTTTGTTAAAACAGATTTCCCTGAACCAGATTCTCCAACGAGTGCAAGCACTTCGCCCTCAATCAACTCCAGAGATACTCCACGAATAGCTGTCAAAATTTTGTCACGAACATCAAATTCCACGACAATATCTTGAGCAGTCAAAATTACATTTTTTTCTTTTGTCATGTCTACTCCTATCTATGTGTACGTGGATCACTAGCATCCGCTAGGTTTTGACCAACTACGAAAAGTGACAAGGATACCAAGACCAAAGTTGTCAATGGAATCCAGAAGAGGTATGCATTTGTTGTTACGTTCTGTGAGTAATCTGAAATCAATCGACCTAAACTTGGTACTGTAATAGGCAATCCAAGTCCAAAGAATGATAGAAAGGCTTCATATGAGATAAATGCTGGAAGCATTTGTGATGTAGTCGTAACAATAACAGATACCAATTGTGGCATGATATTTTTAATGACAATTTTGTATGTTGGAGTTCCGAGTGTGCGTGAAGCAAGGTTGTACTCTAAGTCACGGTAACGCATGATTTGGATACGAATTGAGTAGGCAATCCCAATCCAAGTCGTTACACTCATGGCAAAAATCAAATTCCAGAAACCTGCTCCGATTGAGTATGTTAGGACGATAACAATCAATAAGTGTGGGATGTTGGAAATAACGTTATAAACTTCCATCATGACGCGGTCAACTGATTTTGAAATACCCCAGATACCGCCGACAATAACACCAATTACAATATTGATAAAGGTCGCAATAACGGAAATCAAGATAGAGTTACGGGCTCCAAACCAGACACCATCAAAAAGAGACTTACCATTACTATCTGTACCGAACCAATGTTCCGCATTTGGTTTAATGTAGCGAGCGCTAAAATCATTTACCTTACTTACATCATTGAAGTCGAAATCAGAAAACATTGGGTAGATGAAACTCATCAAAACGATTGAAATCAAAATACCAAGCATGATGATGGTTGATTTCTTTTTCAAAAATTGTCTAAAAACAGAACCCCAATATGAGTAGGCAGGAGCATCAATTGCTTCAGAGGCAAAGTCATCGCGTTTTACAAACTGAAATTTATCATTACTAATTGTAGACATTATTTGCCTCCTTTCTCTGTCAACTTAATACGTGGGTCAATAATTGTCATCCAAATATCCCCAATTAAGTAAGAGAAGATTGAGACGCAAGTAAAGATGAAAACTAGACCAACAACCATGTTATTATTTGACGCTTTTACAGAGTCAATCAACATTTTACCCATACCTGGGAAGGCGAAGACTGTTTCAGTAAGAGTAGCTCCACCAATAACACCGATAATAGAACCAGGAATACCTGAAACAAGTGGTACCATGGCATTTTTAAAGATGTGTTTGTTTGAAATTTCTTTCTCAGAAAGACCTTTTGCACGTGCAAAACGAACAAAGTCTTGTGATTGTAAGTCAATCATGTAACGACGAATCCAGATAGCCAAACCAGGAGCACCAAGTAAACCAAGAATAACTGCAGGTAGTACATATGAACGCCAGTCTCCAGCACCCAAGATAGGGAATGAATCAGGGAGTCCAATTGAAGAACCAATCAAACGAATGATATAGACAAGAGCGATAGTTGGAAGAGCAAGTAAGAATGTTAAAGCTCCTGTAGAGAAACTATCAATCCAAGTATTCTTGTAACGAGCCATTGCAGAACCAAGTGGAACCGCAATCGCATACGAAATTGCAAGGCCAATCAAACCAGCAATAGCAGAACTGGTAATCATAGATGGATACTGATAGTTGCTTTCAGTAGCTGTATATGGATCACCTTTACCGTAGTTCGCTACTTCACGTGCATCCGCCTGACTTGGTGATTTATAAGTTCTTGTGTAGATATTGACTGATGAAGTTTTTCTTCCCAGTTGGGAATTGAACTTCAGAAGTCTTCGTTTGTCCTTGACCTTGTGTGATAACTTGAAGTACAGGAGTATTGGCATAAGTTGGGTAAGAATCTCCTAGGTTCAAGTTCACAAAGTTCTGATGAACAAATGGGAACTGACTGTTGAAGTACAAGAGGTATTTATGTTTAGTCCCTGAACCTACTAAAGACCATCCGATAGCTGGATCGTTTTCAAAACGCAAATAACGCTCTAAGTTAGGATTTTCTGGGTCTTGAATCTTGTTTGTATGGTCAATATCAAGCAAGTTTGCATAGAATTTGAACACACGCTCGAAAATAGGGATTTCACGAGTAGCATAGAATTGACCGCTCTCTGTAAACTCACCTAAAGTCCAACCGTTCCCAAGTTGTTGGATGTATTTTTCATAGATAGCTTTATTTGTATCATTTGCATCTACTGTAACAGAAGGGTCAATGCTACTAGCTTTTTCCTGCAACTCTTTTGTATCGTAATATTCGATATAACCCATACGCTCATAAACGGTATTTTCATAGTTATCGCGTTTATCAGCTGTAGTTGCAATTTTATTGTAGTTAGTATCTTGTTTGAAGATCAACTTCCGTGGAACCATCGTATAGATGATTGTGTAAATCAAGGTCGTTACTAAAAAGATAGAAACTAACGACCGCAAGATACGCATAAAAACATATTTTTTCATATTATTTCCTTTAAAATCCCAAAAGAACCTTCTCCTTTTGGAGAGAAAGTTCTAATGAGCATTATTTATTTCACGTGGCTCGCTAATTCTTTTTGAGCTTTCTCGTTTGATTCAGCTTTTTCTTTGAGCCATTTTTCACGAGCTTCTTTGTACTCTTTAGCAGTTACAGTGTTCGCTTGCAATTTAAGATATTTGAAGTAAACATCTGAACCTTTATCACCAGATTGAGTATAAGATGCTGAGAATGGTACTACGCGAGAAATGATTGGTGCTGCTCCTGAAGAAGACATAGCTGGAAGGAAGAGTGAGCTATCTGTCAACCAAGCTTGAGCTGCTGCATATTTCTCATAACGTTTATTAAGATCGGTTGTTTCACTAGCTGCATCATCAACTAATTTGTCATAATCATTCAAACCAACTTGAGCAACCGCTGGGTTTGATGGATTATCATAGCCCATGTAGGACTTAGTTGTTTCACTGTTAGTTGTTTTCAAGATATCAAGGTATGTTGATGGATCATCATAGTCTGGATTCCATCCAACAGCACCTGAAAGGTCCCAATCTTCTGCTGCCGCACTAGCTGCGTAGTATGTGGCATTTTGTAATTCATCTGTAGTGATTTGTTGAATATCGATAACTACATTATCTGTACCCAAAGCCGTCTCAACAGATTGTTTAAATGATTGGATACGAGCGATATAGTTTTTAGATGTTTGGTCAACTGGAATATCCAAGTGGATTGGGAATTTTACACCATCTGCTTCAAGGACTTTTTTAGCTTTAGCTAGTTCTGCTTTAGCCTTATCAGCATTGTAAAGACCATCTTGAGCATCCGCAAAGTTTACGTCTTTCCATTCATCACCATAAGAAACAACTTTCTCAGTAACCAAGTCACCAAATGTCTTATCTCCAGCAGAAACAAAGTCAGGTTTGACAAAGAGGTTACGAACAGCAAGGGCGGCTCCATCCTTACCATTTAGCTGAGCTGAATAAGCAGTACGGTCAAAAGCAAAGTTCAAAGCTTGACGGAAGTCTTTGTTAAGAAGAGCTTTCTTAGTAGAAGTCTTTTCCTCGTCAGTTGTTTTTGATGTATATTTATAACTTTGACGGTCAATGTTAACACCTAAACCAGCAATACCAGCTCCCTGTGGGGTATAGTAGATATTATCTTTATATGTTTCTGCTACTTTAGAATAGTTTGAGCTAGTAGGGAAGAGACGTGCATAACTATATGCACCATTTGTAAAGTTACGCTCAAGTGACTCTTGGTCTGAACCATCATAGTAAGAAAGTGTTACAGTATCGATGTGAACATTGTCTTTATCCCAATACTGATCATTCTTTGCAAATTCGATAGAAGACTTAGCTGTCAATCCCTTAAGCAAGAATGGACCATTGTAAAGCAATGATGTTGGATCTGTCGCTTTACCAAAGTCTTTACCTTTTGATTTTTCAAACTCTGCATTCAAAGGCCAGAAGATTCCATAAGATAATTTAGAGTTCCAGTATGGTTCAGGTTTGTTCAATGTATATTGAAGAGTGTAATCATCAACAGCTTTAATACCTACTGCAGAAAAGTCTGTATTGTTCCCTGATATATAGTCAGCCAATCCTTTAACAGAATTTTGTGCTAGGTAAAGAGCGGCTGATTTATTGTCAGCTGCGTGTTTTAAACCTGTAACAAAGTCATTTGCAGTTACTTCTGCATATTCTTCACCATCAGATGTGAACCATTTTACACCTTTACGAATCTTGTATGTATATGTCAATCCATCTTGAGATACTGACCAGTCTTCAGCGACTGCAGGAGTTAGATTTCCATATTGGTCATTTGTAAAGAGACCATCGATACCATTTGAAGTAGCAACTTTTGTACTTTGTTTACCAGAAATTAGGTAGTCCAATGTTTCTGGGTCAGCAGTATAAGTATAGCCATAAGCCTTTGGTGCTTCAGCATTTGATGATTTTGAAGAACCGCAAGCTGCAAGAACACCTGTAGCAAGTAGCGCAACACCCGCTACCGCAAGAATCCGACTTTTTTTCATATTTTTAAACTCCTCGTTTTAAATTGTGGATATTGAAGATTATACCACAGTTTTTTTAAAAAAAGTAAACGAATTTTTCAGAATATTTTTGTCGCATGTTTTTTTAAACATTTGAATCTTATGTTTTCAGAAAAGAAAACTATTGACGAGAAACAATTTTCAAGGTATAATAATAAAGTTAAGGCGGTATAGCCAAGTGGTAAGGCACGGCTCTGCAAAAGCTTGATCGTCGGTTCAAATCCGTCTACCGCCTCTATATAAACGAAGACTCCTAACGGAGTCTTTTCTTTTTTGCACTTAAAAAGCTTTATCAGTATTCTCTGATAAAGCTTTTGTTTTATTCAGTTTCTTCTTCTGATTCAAGTTCTTGAATTTGAACCTTAAGCTTGGTTACACGACCATTTTTTACCTTGTCATTTGTCAAGGTGATATGCTTGTTACCACTATCTAACTCATAACTAAGTTTTTCTGATGTTGGAATAGTTCCCACACCTGTCAAATAATAACCAGCAATGGTATCTACATCGTCACTTTCAAGTTCGACATCAAAATAGTCATTGAAATCATTCAAATTCATTGTCCCTTGGACAATATGAGTGTCCTCGCCGATAGTATGAACATAGACTTCAGCACGGTCAGTCTCATCATCGATCTCACCAACAATCTCTTCAAGGAGATCCTCAAGTGTTACCAAACCAGCCATTCCTCCATATTCATCAAGAAGAATAGCCATCTGTCTTTGTGTATTTCTCAGTTCTTTCAACAAATCATCCACAAAAATAGTTTCAGGTACAAAGAGGGGTTCCTGTAATATCTTTCTCAACACGATGTTGTCAAAACCATCAGTAAATCCTGCTTTTAGCAGACTCTTGGTGTGTATCAAACCAATGACATTGTCCTTGTCATCATCATAGACAGGGATTCGAGAAAAATTTTGTTTTAAGATGCTTTCGATGATCGTCTGAGTATCATCTTGAATATCTACCATGAAGGCATCTGTTCGAGGAACCATGACTTCACGTGCCATAAGTTCGTCTAGAGAGAAAATACCCTGTAACATTTCAATTTCATCAGCATCCAAGGTTTCTTCACTATTGGTGAGCATATACTCAATCTCATCACGAGTCATTTTTTCATCTGCATCGTCAAATGTCATTGGCGTCAAACGACTCAATAGATTGGTTGATGCTGATAGCATCCAAACAAAGGGACTCACAATCTTACCGAGAGCAATAATAAATGGTACTGTTCGGATTGCCAAGGCATCCTTTAAGATTTAGAGCAATGCGTTTAGGATAAAGTTCACCAAAAACGATTGAAATATAGGTCAAAAAAGCAAGTGATAAGAAAGAAGCTACTGCATACGCAGTCTCGCTATTTCCCATCCAAGAGGCAATCAATTCGCCAAGAGAATCTGCTAACCTAGCCCCTGAAAAGATCGTAATTAAAGTAATACCAACTTGAATGGTTGATAAAAAAAGTGATTGGGGTTTTCAAGTACCTTTAGCAAACGGATATAACGTTTATCACCCTCTTCAGCCTTTTGTTCAACACGTGAGCGACTAAGAGAAACCATAGCCATCTCTGTAGCAGAGAAAAAAGCATTTAAAAAGGTCAAAACAACTAATAATACAAACTGCAGTAACAAATCCTGACTGCTCGGGTCTTCCATTTTCCTTCTCCTAAAAAGTATAATTGAGACTATTATACCATATTTTTTTAACTTTCTACACATTAAATTTTTCGATTTCTATAGTAAATCCCCTATCGAAAACGATAAGGAATTATCTATTTATTAGTCTTTTGTAACCGTAACTTCCCCTGTTCGGTAATCTAACCGAATTCCCTTTTGAACATTAGGAATTACTACATTAAACTCCAATTCTCCGTCAGAGGATTTTGCTTCAATTTGAGAGGCAGAAGGTACTAGGTCCTCTTCTGTCGCATACAGTAGCGTAACACGGTAACGCACTCGTTTATTCTTATCTAGCGCTTTTCGCACTAAACCTTCATAGTAGTTTTGTCCAGTCGAATCTTCAGCTCGTGCTTGGTTGGCCCAGGCTGTTTGTACAGCAATATTTTTTGGATTGCTAGTAGATGCATCAAAACCATCCAAACCACCAATCAAGGCATAGCCTAATAAATGCCCTCTATCTACTGCGTGATTGTAGGTTCCTTTTAGATTCTTAACTTGATGCCATCCTGCTGGTGTCCAAGAAGTTGAACCATTACCCGTCTCTTCACGGTCTTTGTACTGTCGAGTTGCCTTTGACATGAGCGCATTGGCTACGGTAGGAACGGTCTCACCACCTACAGTTTTTGTTTTATTATCAGCATAGGGTTTACTTGATACCTTAGCATCTAGATTGGTTTTGTTCCCATTTACAATAAAGGCACCTGCTCCATTCCACTCAAGGGATCCCTTTATTTGTTTTTTGACCGAATCAGTCAATACACTCTCAGCCAATTCTTGACTAGGAGTATCAGGTGACTCTGACTTTTGCTGTACCTGTGTTTGTGGTGTATTATTGGAAGCCTGCATTTCTTTTATGTAGTAACTTCCTGCCGACAAAAGTAGAAAAATCAGGAGACCTATGAGGGCCTGTCTGGTTTTTTTATTCATGTTTCCTCCTTATTTTTTATCCTTAGAAAAAGGCCGGTTCCCCAGCCTATTTCCCTGTAAATTTTGCAATCAGTTCATGCCATTTTATCGGGTGTCAAAATTGCCCATGGATCTTGACCTTTTCCTACGATACCATAGCCAATCATCAAGCCAATTCCAAGCGCCAAGACCCCTAGAAGCAAAACAATAATGACCAATAGAAATCGACGTAGCACATAAGATACTTCTTTATTCATCTTCATCAGCTTCCACACTTACCCGTTCAATATTAGCCCCTAACTGAGCTAATTTTTTTCATGGAAACGATAATAACCTCTATCCAAATGGACAAGTTTTCCCAACAACAGTCTCACCTTCAGCTATTAAACCTGTCAGGATCAAGGCTGCACTGGCACGAAGGTCCGTAGACAGCACTTCTGCCCCTTGGAGAGGTTGCCCGCCAACGATACGAGCAGTGTCACGGATGATCTCAGAATGCAAGCCCATGCGACGCATTTCTTCTAGATGTTGGAAAGCGATTCTCAAAGACTGTCTCAATCATAGTCGATTCTCCTTGAGCAACCGTCATAAGAGCAGTAAACTGCGCCTGCATGTCCGTAGGAAACCCTGGATGTGGTAAGGTCTTGACATGAACTGCTTTTAGTTTGTCTCGTTGAGAACGGATGCGAATACCTTCATCCTCATCGATGACTTCAACACCCATTTCCTGTAATTTAGCTAACAAGGGACGGTTGTGTTCCCAGATAGCATCTTGAATCAGGACATCTCCACCTGTCATTGCAGCAGCAACCATGAATGTCCCTGCTTCAATACGGTCTTGAACAACGTTATGGGTTGCACCATGCAAGTTTCAACACCAGTGATGGTAATGCTCTCTGTTCCCGCGCCTTTGACCTTAGCCCCCATTTTGTTTAAAAGAACAGCTAAATCTACAATTTCAGGTTCACGCGCGGCATTTTCGATAACAGTTACGCCATCAGCTAGCGTTGCAGCCATCATCAAGTTTTGAGTTGCCCCAACACTAGGAAAGTCCATATAGATATGGGCTCCATGCAAGCGTTCTGCCTTAGCTTCGATATAACCAGCTGTCTGGGTGATCTTAGCCCCCATTGCTTCCAAACCTTTAAGGTGAAGGTCAATCGGACGACTACCAATCGTACATCCACCTGGCATCGAAACTTTAGCGTGACCAACCCTAGCCAGGATTGGACCCAAGACTACAATAGAAGCACGCATCTTGCTGACATACTTATACGGAGCTTCTTCTGTGATATCATCTGTCGCATCCACTTCAACAATGTGTGCATCTTGATCAAAATTAACTTTCGCATTTAATCCACGAACTACCTGATTCATGGTAAAGACATCTGACAAGATAGGAACATTTTTTAAAACTGTTTTTCCTTCGCTTGCTAAAATCGTCGCCGCAAGTAGTGGCAAAACTGCATTTTTCGCACCCTCAATGGTGACACTTCCGACTAGGCGATTATCGCCACCTCGAACTACAATTTTTTCCATAAATATTTTCCTTTACTTTCGAGTTTAAAATAATGTCCGTATGGCTTCTTGCCATAATTGATAGAGATTTAGGAAAAAAGAACTAATCAGATATCCCTAAACCGATACTACACAATACTACCAAAAGTCGTACCTTCCTCGCATTGTCCTTAGTTACCTTCAAAATTTGATCCCATTTGACCAAATCTTTCAACAGTTGAAAAACTAGGTAGACAAAAAACATATGACTACTGAGGGTAAAAAACAATTGAATCATCTGTCTATTATACCATCTTCTCTTTTTTCTACGCTAGTCTATGGACTTGCACTATATTTTATGGGTTGTTTTTCAAGTAGTCAATTGCATCCTGAAGTGTTTTTACTGGGAACAATCTTCATGTCTGTTTTAATCATTTCAGCAGCTTCTACAGCCGTGTCATAATTACTTTTAGCATTAGGATTGGCCTTTTTAGCTTCTTCAGTTACTGGATTGTTTGGAGCAAAGAATACAGTAGCTCCTTTTTTTGCAGCAGCAACAACTTTTTGTCAATTCCACCAATATCACCAACATTTCCATCTCTGTCGATACTTCCTGTACCAGCAATGATACGTCCATTTCGAAGAGTAGGGTCTGCAATTTGCGTATAGATGGATAAACTAAACATCATTCCAGCACTCGGACCACCAATGCCAGCAGTTGAAACTTGATTGGCACATCACTTGACACTTCTGTGCGGTCAATCAAACCGATTCCAATACCGTTTTTCCCATTTTCCAGAGTAATGATTTTTCCTTCAGCAGTTTTGACTTTTCCGTCTTCCTGGTAGGTAACCTTAACCTTGTCTCCAAGAGTTTGAGAGTTAACGTAGTCGACCATCTCCTTGGAGCTTTCAAAAGTCTTATCGTTTACAGCCGTCACGGTGTCAGCGATATTGAGAATTCCCTTGAAAGTCGAGTTATCCGTCACAGTCAAAACATAGACCCCCAGGTATTTGAGCTCTATTTCCTTACCAGCAGATTTCAGACCTTGATATTTGGCCATGTTTTGCGAAGTTTCCATGTAAAACTGGTTGATTCGCATAAATTCTGCATCTGAAGAACCACCTGTCATCTCTTTAGCACTTCGAATATCCGTAAAAGGTGTCAGCCAAGCATAAATCAAGTCCACCAGTCTAGCATGTTTAACCCCAACTGTCACAAATTGATAGGAACCTTCCTCTTGGTCAGCTTGATTATTGACTTGTAAGACTTTTCGAATATCTTCTGAAGTCCCTGGAACCTCAATGTAATAAGGAAGTGGTACCGTAAAAGCTATAAAAGTAATAATGAGCCCGATGATTAAATATATGGGCCATCTAGTTTTTTTCTTCATGTTTTAACTCCTCTAAGACAGCATTTGGGTACATACTCACTAATATCTTGACCAAATTTCAACAGTTCTCTCACAGCTGAAGAGCTAATATAGATATGTTCTGGGCGACTGTGGAGATAGACTGTCTCCATCTCTCCTGCTAATTGATGATTGTAAAAATCAAAACTGGCTTCATACTGAAGGTCCGCAGCGTTACGCAAACCACGAACAAGAACATGGACACCCAGTTTTCTAGCAACATCAACTACTAATTCATCATGAGAGGCGATGACTTGGACATTCTCTAGATGTGCCACTGCTTTTTCAACCGTCTCTAGCCGACTTTCTATCGGCAAGAATCCATTTTTGTGTGGATTATAAAAAATCCCTACATACAATTGATCAAAGAGCTTACTTGCACGCTCAATGAGATCCATATGCCCATTTGTCATTGGATCAAATGAACCTGTAAATAACCCAATCTTATCTGACATAAACCGTCACCTTACTAATCCCATATATTTTTTCCTTCCAGATGCCCAAACAGGCGATTTCTTCTGGAAGTTCTACTGATTTATCGGTCTCGCAGACCACTATGACATCTTCTGAAAAAAGATTTCTCTCCGCTATTTTTTCAATATCCGACACGATTTGTTCTTTTGCATAGGGAGGGTCCAAGAAAATAAGATCAAAGACACCATCAACTTGTTCTAATGCACGACTGGATTCCATTTTCAATAATTGAAATTTAGAGGTTTCCTTGGTCATCTGAATGTTTTCTGCCACAATATTCTGGGCCCGTCTGTCCCTCTCGACCAGAACAGCACTTGACATACCCCTAGAAACTGCTTCGATGGATAGACCACCACTACCAGCATAGAGATCTAGTACACGTCCTCCTTCAAAGTAGGGACCAATCATATTGAAAATAGCTCCTCGGACCTTGTCTGATGTCGGCCTCGTTGTTTGCCCTCCAACGTCTTTAAGGGACGTCCTCCGTAGATTCCTGATACGATTTTCATAAGGTATATTATACCAAATTCTGATGAAATAAGAAAATCGAACCTCTCGGTTCGATTGATTAAAGAATATTGTCGTAAGTATCTCTGACTTCTTGTGGCCAAACACTAGTTTGAACTTCACCGATGTGTTTCTTACGAAGTAGGAACATAGCCATACGTGATTGACCAATCCCACCACCGATTGTCAATGGGAAGAGACAATTTAAGAGAGCTTTGTGCCATTCCAAAGAAAGGCGGTCTTCATCTCCTGTAATAGCTACTTGTCGACGCAGAGTATCTTCATCGACACGAATTCCCATTGAAGATAATTCAAAGGCTGCACCCAAGTTATCATTCCAGACAAGGATATCTCCATTCAAGCCATGATAACCATTTTCAGATTCAGTTGTCCAGTCATCATAGTCTGGTGCACGTCCATCATGAGGTTTTCCATCCGACAATACACCGCCAATACCAATCAAGAAGACAGCACCGAATTCCTTACAGATAGCATTTTCACGTTCTTTCGGTGTCAAGTCTGGATAGCGTTCAACCAATTCTTCTGTATGGATAAAGGTAATTTGCTTAGGCAAGATTGACTCAATATCATAGCGGGCTTCAACTGCCAACTCTGTCAAACGAATGGCCTTATAAATCTTTTCAACTGTTTCTTTAAGATAAGCTAGGTTGCGATGGCCGTTTGGAATGACCTTTTCCCAGTCCCACTGGTCAACATAAACAGAGTGAGTCGCATCTAATGAATCTTCGTCTGGGCGAAGAGCTTTCATGTGAACGAAGAGACCTTCTCCTTCACCAAACCCAAAACGTGCCAAGGTATGGCGTTTCCACTTAGCCAGCGAATGCACCACTTCATAGGTTTCATCTGGGATTTGCAAAACCTTAACAGAAACTGGATGTTCAATCCCTGAAAGGTTGTCCTGCATCCCATCCCCAACCTTACTCAAGATTGGTCCCTGTACTTCTACTACTTCTAACTTATCTTTTAAATACTGGGTAAAGGTATTTTTCACAAATGAAATCTCTTCTTGCTGATGGATAAAACTTTTTCTTCATACATTCCTCCTTTTAGAATAATAATAAAGATTATACCTTTTTATCAGTAAAAATAAAAGAAAAAAGAGCTCATTTGAGCTCTAAAAGCATTAATCGTCACGTCCAAAGATACGTAGGAAGCTAAGGAAGAGGTTGATAAAGTCAAGGTAGAGGCTAAGTGCTAAAGAAATTGCCCAGCCTGTAGCGACTTGACCATCTGACTCTTCGTAAACATAACGAATTTTTTGATTATCCCAAGCAATCAAACCTGCAAAAACAAGCACCATAACAATACTAATAATGTAGTCCATTAGGCCACTATTTAAGAAGATATTGACAACCATGGCCAGTATTAGACCAAATAAAGCTGCAATCAATGCACGTCCGATACCACTCAAATCCTTTTTGATGACGACTCCTATGATAGCCATGACAAAGAAGAGGGCTGCACTGGAAATAAAGGCAGTCAAAACTGTTCCTGGAAGATAGAGCGATACGATGAAACTCAGCGAAAAACCGTTCACTACTGAATAGATGAGAAACATCGGAAGAGCTGCTGGGCTATTTTTATAAGCCATATTGCTGGCTGCAATTACAAGAGCAACTTCAACTACTCCTGTCACGATTAGCCATATGCGTGCATTTAACATTAACTGTACGAGAAGGTCTTGAAAGGTTGTTAACATCAAGGCTGAAACAACTGCAGATAAGGCAATCCCAATTCCTACAAAAGCATAAACTTTTGCATAAAATTGATTCAAACCAGAATGTTCTTGAATAATTGTTTGATTCATATCTTTTTCTCCTTATGAAATCTTTTTACTGATTATAACAAAAAAATAAACTATTTTAACTCAAATAAAACATGAGTATCCCTGCCGCGATGGCGACGTTGAGACTCTCTGCCTGCCCTTTCATGCTGATGTGAACCAGTTGGTCTGCCTGATCTGTCATGAATGGACTAATGCCCTGCCCTTCATTTCCCATAACCAAGGCAAAATCCTCTAACCGATCCAGTTCACGATAATCTTTAGAATTTTGAGACAAGGTGGTGGCTAGAATGGGCAAGTGATTCTTTTTAGCCTCTTCAACAAATGTTTCAACAGGTATACGATAAATCGGCAAATGAAAATGGCTACCCTGCATGGAACGAAGTGTTTTGAGGCTGTAGATATCAGCCGACTTGCTTGAAACGATGACCCCAGAAAATCCTGCAGCATCTCCCGTCCGAATCATGGTCCCCACATTTCCAGGATCCTGCACATCTTCCAAGAAAAGATATTTTCCAGAGGTCAAATCCGGCAACTGCTCCTCTTCCTTTTGAACAATGGCAACGATGCCCTGAGGAGTTTGTGAATCCGCTAAATCAAGTAAGATTTCTTCGGTCACAAAGACTGTCTGAGGAAAGTCAGCTAATTTCCCCCCATGTTCTACCAAGGCAAAATATTTTCTCAATCGTTTGCTCCTGCCTGAAGAGCTTCTTCGAACAAATGCCAACCCTCAATTAAATAAGAAGATTTTCGATATTTTTTTTGATGCAATTTCTTGGCATTTTTTACCACAGAATTGGCTTTAGAGGTTATAATAGTCATAGAAATATTATAACACAATCAAGGAGGTTTGGTATGCAAAAGGTCAAAATGATTGCACAGGGACGCGTCCAAGGTGTTGGCTTTCGCTGGGGTGTCTATACCCTTGCCCTCGAGCTAGGTGGAATCACTGGTCGGGTCTGGAACAACGATGACGGAACCGTTGAAATTCTTGCCCAAGCAGAGTCTTCAGCTATCATGGCTAAGTTCATCCAAGAGATCCGAAAAGGCCCAACTCCCTTCTCAAAAGTAACCTATCTAGATGTTCAATTGAGCAACTTTCCATCCTATTCAGACTTCAAAGTCGCAAATTAGGTCTCTAGAACTATTGTATATTTTCAAAAAAAGCAGTAGAATAGAAAGGTATAATTTTTTAAGAAGGAATAAAAACAGTGAAATCAATTAAACGAATCGCCCTCTCAGTCATGGGAGTGGCTATGCTATTAGTATTGACAGGATGTGTCCAGGTTGATAAAGCAACAGGTCAGCCAACCGGATTTATCTGGAATACCATCGGAGCACCTATGGCAGAGGCTATCAAATATTTTGCCAATGACCAAGGTCTTGGTTTCGGTGTTGGTATTATCATCGTAACTATTATCGTCCGCTTGATTATCCTTCCACTTGGTATCTACCAATCATGGAAGGCTACCCTTCACTCTGAGAAGATGAACGCCCTCAAGCATGTCCTTGAGCCACATCAGACTCGTCTCAAAGAAGCAACGACTCAAGAAGAAAAACTAGAAGCCCAACAAGCTCTCTTTGCTGCTCAAAAAGAGCATGGTATTAGTATGTTTGGTGGTGTAGGATGTTTCCCTATCCTCATTCAAATGCCTTTCTTCTCTGCTATCTACTTTGCTGCTCAACACACAGAAGGTGTTTCTGATGCTAGCTTCTTAGGTATTGCACTGGGTTCTCCAAGTTGGATTCTCATCGCCTGCGCAGGTATTCTCTACTACATCCAATCACTCCTTTCTCTACACGGAGTTGAAGACGAGACTCAAAGAGAACAACTCAAGAAAATGATTTACATGAGTCCAATGATGATCGTCATGTTCTCCATCTTCTCTCCAGCCAGCGTCACACTTTACTGGGTTGTCGGTGGTTTCATGATGATCCTTCAACAATTCATCGTCAACTACATGATTCGTCCAAAACTTCGTAAAAAAGTACGCGAAGAATTTGCAAAGAACCCACCAAAAGCAAGCAAAACTTCAGGCGCTCGCAAGGATGTGACTCCTGAATCAGCAGCAACTATCACAACTTCTAACAAGAAGAAAAATAAAAAACGCAATTCTGGAAAACAACATTCTAGATAAAAAAGAAAAGGCTTAGCATCCGAGCTAAGCTTTTTTTATATCAGAAAAGCCCGATGTTCCCATCAGGCTTCTTTTTTATCCATGTACACGTTTCATGTAATCTTGATAGCTTTCTGTATCCATTAGTTCCTTAGCGTTCTTGACTCGATCTGCTGTTGGAGGTTTAACGCCTTCAAGCGAATACGGAATGCCAAGTTCACGCCATTTAAATTCTCCCATAGTGTGGTAAGGTAGGATTTCAAACTTATCAACGTTTTTAAGAGTTTTCACGAACTTACCAAGTTCAATCAAATCCTCATCTCTATCTGTCAAACCAGGTACGAGAACGTGACGAATCCAGACAGGTTTCCCAATATCTGACAAGTACTGCGCACATGCCAAGATATTTTTATTGGTTTGACTGGTTACAATCTTGTGCTGTGCTTCGTTGATTTCCTTAATATCAAGAAGAACCAAGTCAGTCACAGCCATAAGCTTGTTGAATTTTTCAAGATAGCGTGGTTTATTACGGAACGGAAGGGCACAAGTATCCAAGGTACAGTGGATGCCTTTTTCTTTCGCCTTGGTAAAGAGGGCAATCAAGAAATCAATCTGTAAGAGAGCTTCTCCTCCGCTGACTGTGATACCTCCCTTGTCTCCCCAGAAACCACGATAGCGAAGCGCTTCTTCCAAGACATCATCTACTGTTCGTACACGAGATTTATTGGTTTCCATAGCCCATGTATCCGGGTTATGGCAATACTGGCAACGCATCTGACAGCCCTGCAAAAAGACAATGAAACGGATTCCGGGACCATCTACCGCCCCAAAACTCTCTGTCGAATGCACCATTCCTGTCACTTGTCCATAGTCAATTGTTTCTTCTGACATCACGTCACCTTCCTTGAAACCGTTTTATAATTTTATTATATCACGCTTGAAAGGAAAAACAATAGATTTTGTCTATTTTTTAGAAAACAATCTGTTTTTCACTTTCAACTTTCATGATTTTCAAAATTCCTCTATTCCTTGTCAAAGTCAAAGCCATAGAGAGTCGCAAAATAGTCCTCAGGTCGCTCTGCTCTACGGATTAGTCGAGCACCACCGTCCTCTGTGTAGAGAATCTCTGCCGAACGAAGTTTCGCATTGTACTGGTATCCCATAGAGAAGCCATGGGCACCTGTATCATGAATCACTAACAAATCACCAATTTCTGTTTGAGGCAACTCACGATTTACTGCAAACTTGTCGTTGTTTTCACAAAGAGAACCAACAACATCAACCATTTCAGTCTGACCATCAGGATGCATCATGTTAGTAATATGATGGTAAGCACCGTACATAGCTGGTCTCATAAGATTGACAGCTGACGCATCTACTCCTAGATAAGTACGGTAGGTTTTCTTTTTATGAGTAACTTTTGTAACGAGAATGCCATGAGGTGCCAACATAAAGCGACCTAGTTCTGTAAAGATTTTAACCTGACCAAGATCTGCTGGCGTAAGAACTTCTTCATAAACCTGACGAACTCCCTCACCAATCAAGGCGATGTCATTTGGCTCTTGATCTGGACGATAGTTGACTCCGATACCTCCAGAAAGGTTGATAAAGTCCAGCGAAATACCCAACTTTTCCTTGATTTCTACTGCTAACTCAAAGAGCTGACGTGCTAATTCTGGATAGTAGAGGTGGGTCACAGTATTGGAAGCTAGGAAGGAATGAATCCCAAAGGTTTTAGCTCCCTTTTCTTTCAGGATAGCAAAGGCTTCAAAGAGTTGCTCCTTAGTCATCCCGAACTTAGCTTCACCAGGATTATCCATAATGTCTGTCCCTAGTTCAAATACGCCACCAGGATTATAACGGCAAGAGATAATCTCAGGGATGCCTGCTGCACGTTCCAAATGCTCTATATCTTCAAAGGCATCTAAATTAATCGTCGCACTAATTCACGGGCATAAGCGTACTCTTTTTCTGGAGTATTGTTAGATGAAAACATCATATCAGAACCAGCAAATTCTAGCTTATGACTCATCAAGAGTTCTACATAACTAGAACAATCCACTCCACATCCTTCTTCTTGCAAAATCTTCAAGATAGCAGGGGTTGGGGTTGCTTTTACTGCGAAGTATTCTTTAAATCCTTTATTCCAAGAAAAAGCTTGATTAACTGCGCGTGCTTTCTCGCGAATCCCTTTTTCATCGTAGAGGTGGAAAGGGGTTGGAAACTCTTCGACGATTTTTTCTAAGGCTTCACGTTTAATAAATGGTGTTTTCATAGGGCTCCTTTATATTCATTATCAAAGAAAGGCTGGGACGAAAGTTCCAACCTTTAAGTATCATATTCTCTCTTATTTTTCTGTTTCGAAGATGTTCCCAACTTCAACTTCAATTTGTTGGTTCTTCACATCAATATTAGTAACCTTCAAGAGTGATTTATAGTCAAACTGCTGTTCACGGTCTTCTTGCGCATTATCAGCAAAGACGGCTACTCCAGCCAACTCTGAATCAAACTCTGTTAAAAGGCTAATCATACCATTAATAGTCCCTCCACCCTTCAAGAAGTCATCAACAATCAAGACACGACTTCCTGCCTTAAGACTACGTTTTGAAAGGAACATTTTTTCAATACGGTCACTAGATCCTGAGACGTAGTTGACACTAACAGTTGAACCCTCAGTGATTTTCAAGTCACGCCGGACAATGACAAAAGGTACGTTGAGAACATTGGCTACTGCATTTGCAAGCGGAACCCCTTTGGTCGCTACCGTCATAACAGCATCAATCTTTTGGTCCATAAAGCTCTTAGCAATAATACGACCGATATTTTTCAAAATAGCTGGAGTGCTAAGGAGATCAGACAAATAAATATAGCCACCTGGAAGAATGCGGTCGCTCTCTGAAAGTTTATCACGAAGCTCTTCGATGATTGTTTTGGACTCAAGGGTAGAGATAGATGGTGTGAAAATAACCCCACCACCAGCGCCTGTCACAGTTTGGATATGACCAATTTCAATTTCTTCAAAGGCGCGCTTAATAATGACAATATCTTCTGAAATAGAAGATTTGGCAGATTCATACTTTTCCGCAAAGGTATTGAGACTGGTTAATTTGTATGGATTGTTAATCAAATAATTGGAAATAACAACCATCCGATCACTTCTTCTTAATTTCATTAGTTATTCACCATTCTTTTTAATTAGTCTTTTTCTCATTATATCACAATAAAGCAAAAAAACGAACTTTATTGTCTAAATAAAGCTCATTTTTTTAGTTTCTAGTCTAATTTTGGCTTGTAGAAGGAACGATTGTCCATTGCAAAGACTTTATTGGTCATTTCACCCTCATCAACAAGAGCGAGAGCTGTTGACATCATCATCATACTCGCATCTAAATTATCAATCATATGAATAATTTCAGCTTCCATCACACGAGGACGAACAGGACTACCATACTCGAGTAATCCATGGTGGCTGAGAATCACATGGCGCAGAAGCACCACTTCTTCTCGAGTGTCATCAATGCCAAGTTCCATAACCGCTTTAGTAATCTCGCTATCAATCAAGGCAATATGGCCGATAAGATTGCCTCTGACTGTGTACTCTGTCTGGTCGGGACCTGTCAACTCGATAACCTTAGCCAGGTCATGAAGCATTATTCCCGCGTAGAGCAAGCTCTTATTAAGCTGTGGGTAGACATCTGCAATTGCCTCTGCTAAACGCACCATAGTCGCTGTATGATAAGCAAGCCCTGTTTCAAAGGCATGGTGGTTGGTTTTTGCAGCTGGATAAGAATAAAATTCTTTATCATATTTGGTATAGAGGGCCCGAACGATTCGTTGCCAGATAGGATTTTCGATTTTGAAAATCATCTGCGCCATATACTCACGGATTTCCTTAACATCAACTGGTGATTTTACCTTAAAATCTGCTGGGTCATTTGGTTCGCCAGGCTGAGGTAAGCGTAGAGTGATTTGATTTACCTGAGGCGTATTGTTGTACACTTCACGGCGACCTTGCATGTGAACAACCTTCCCTGCCGTAAAGGCCTCAACATTATGAGGTTGGGCATCCCAGAGTTTTCCTTCGATTTCCCCACTGTCATCTTGGAAAGTGAAAGCCAGGTAATTCTTCCCAGCACGTGTCTGTCTTAGGTCAGCTGACTTGATTAGGTAAAAGCCCTCAAAAAGCTCATCTTTCTTCATGTGACTAATCTTCATATTCTTCCTCATCTTCTTGGAACTGGAGTAGATCAAGCGCAGGCTCACCTTCTGATAACTCAATGTGACGGAGCGTTCGCTCGATAGCTGTAGTACGACGGTTTAATAAATCATCAATATTGCCAGAGGCATGTTGGAGATGTTTTTGTGCCTTGACCAAAATCCCCCCAAACTTGCCAAACTCGGTCTTGACACTGGCAAGAGTTTGGCTAATATGATCAGCACTCTTTTGGATATTGAGAGTTTTGAAGCCAACTGATAGAGAGTTAAGAAGGGCTGATAAGGTACTTGGCCCTACAACGATAATCTGCTCCTCCCGTCTCAAATCATCAAAGAAAATCGGATTGCGAACAATCTCTGAATAGAGACCTTCTGTCGGGACAAACAATACTCCAAAATTGGTTGTTCGAGGTGGCGCCAGATACTTACTCTTGATATCCTTTGCAAAACGCTTAACACTCGTTAAGAGTGACTTACGGCAGCGCTCAATCTCGTCCTTGTCACCTGATTCATAGGCTTCTTCTAGGCGGTAATAATCCGCCAATGGAAACTTAGAGTCAATCGGTAGATAAACATATTCTTGGTCGCCTTGCCCAGGCAACTTGATGGCGTACTCGACTCGCTCACTCGAATTTTCAACCGTTGCAAATTCTCGTTCATACTGGGCAGGTGTCATGATATCTTCAATAATCTGTCCCAGTTGTAATTCACCCAGAATTCCTCGGGTCTTGGTTCCAGATAAGACCTTATTAAGCGCACCGACATCTCGCGCCACCGTCTGCATTTCACCTAGGCCGCGATTGACAGATTCTAGTTGCTTGGAAACTGTCTCAAAAGAGGCCTGCAAGCGTGTTTGCAAAGTCTTTTCTAACTTTTCCTCGACCGTTTGGCGCATTTGTTCTAAGCGTTGGTCATTTGATTCCTGCAATGCTTGGAGGCGTTGGTCAGTCTTATCTCTGGTTTGGAGGAGGTTCTCATTCATCTCCTGCCGAACCTGAGTCAGACCTTGGTGCAATTCAATCCGCACCTCCTGCAAACGGTCGCTAACAGCCACTTCTAGATTTTTTTGGTCCAACTGACTAGCTTGTCGTGCTTGTTCAAATCGATAGTCTAACTGGTCTGAGAGATTATCTGCCTGGTCTTCTAAACTCTTGGTCAAATATTGCTCCTGCTTGTCCTGCCTTTGCCAAATGAGAAAGAGGCCAGCCAGGTTAGCAATTAATAACAGTAGTAATACAATCTCCATCCTATCTCCTGTCCTTACTATGCAGTACGACCACATAGCCATCCGGGCATGTTACCGAAACTTCCCTATCTATATATTCGTTAGAAGCATAGACTTTCTTAAAGAAAAAGTTCTCCTCTGTCAATTCGTACTTGGCTCCGATAATGGTCAGCTGACTATCCCGAACCGGCATAAAGGCTAGATAATCGTAGTCCGACCGTGGTTCAAGTTGACTGGTCCCTTCTGGACAGTAACGAATCAAGTTTTGCCCATCCTCAATCGATATCTGGCGCATATAGGGCGCCAATTTAGGATTGCTAGGTAGAAACACATTAGCCAACATATGGTCAATGCGACCACCTAGGGCACCGAAAATAGTGATCTGAGCTTGAGGATTCTTTTCAAAAATCGTTAAGAGTGCTAATTCCAGATCCGTATCATCTTTTTCTGGTTGGGCTTGGACAAAGTGCTGGGCACGTTTTTGAATCACTTGGCGTTCTTCTACAGTCACAGAATCAAAATCCCCAACGGCTAAAGCAAGAGGAAGTTTTTCCCCCAGTACCCAAAGTGAGCCTCGATCCACACCGACAAAGCAGTCAAAATTTGTCCGGTAGTGACCGCGGTCCCCGCCTGCAAAAACAGCAACTTTAGTCCAGTTGATTTCTGAGAGCTTGCACTCGTTCATTGACATCTCCCCTAAAAACATAGGATCCTGCTACAAAAACTGTTGCACCAGCTTCTTTGGCTTGAGCAATGGTTTTATCATCAATCCCACCATCAACTTCGATTTCAAAGTTCAAGCCCTTCTCCTCACGAAGTGCCACTAACTCACGAATCTTATCCATAGTTTCAGGCAGAAATGCTTGTCCGCCGAAACCTGGGTTAACCGTCATGACTAAGACTTGGTCAACTAGGTGAAGCACGTGCTTAATGGCTTCAACAGGTGTTCCAGGGTTAATGACAACAGAAGGCTTTACTCCCAAAGAGCGAATCTTTTGAAGTGCCCCATGGATATGAGGAGTTGCTTCAACGTGGATGCTGATGATGTCTGCACCTGCACGCGCAAAGTCTTCTAAATGATGTTCGGGATTTGATACCATCAAATGGCAATCAAAGACCATCTTGCTATGAGGACGAAGACTTTCGACTACACCTGCACCAAAGCTGATCTGAGGTACAAAGTGACCATCCATGATATCGATATGGGCGTATTCTGCCCCAGTTGCTTCTAGGCGTTTAATTTCACGTTCAAAGTTGGCATAATCTGCTGCCAGAATTGACGGAGCAATCTTGTATTGAGACATAGGTTTCTCCTTATTTGGAATTTTTTTGCTGACTTTTTTATAGGTTTCTCTACGTTTTTCAATCTCACTGAGGAATTGCAGGTAGTTGTCAAAACGGAAGGTAGCAATGATGCCCTCTTCTACTGCTGGTTTTACAGCGCAAGATGGCTCATGGGTATGGGTACAAGTGCGGAATTTACAATCACGACTGACACTAGCAATCTCTGGAAAAGCCTGATTCAGATCTTCTGCTGTTGTTACTTCGTAATCCAGCGATGAAAAACCTGGTGTGTCTGCGATTTTCCCACCATTGAGATTGTAAAAACTAACCGCTCGAGTAGTGTGACGACCACGACCCAGACTGTCTGAGATTTCTCCCGTTTCTAAATTGAGATCAGGTGCGATTTTATTGAGCAAAGTTGACTTTCCAACACCCGTCTGCCCCATAAAGACCGTAACCTTATCTGTCAACAAGGGTAAAAGTTCTTCTTTACTCGTCACAAAATCGTAACCAATAGCACGATAGGTTTTCTCGTAGAAATCCAGTTCTCTCCCATCTTTCAGTAAGTCCATTTTGGAAATATAGACGATGGGATGAATGCCCTTGTGCTCTAAAAGAACCAAGAAACGATCCAGCAAGTTGCTATTAAAGTCAGGCTCTTTGACCGACATGATCACCACAGCTTGATCAATATTGACGATCGGTGGGCGAACCAGACTATTTTTCCGTTCATGAATCTTGAGAATATAACCTTCGGAATTTTCCTCCGCAGAAAAATCTACCCAATCTCCAACATAAGGCGTATGACCCTTTTTACGAAAATTTCCACGCGCGCGTGTTTGATAAACCTGACCATCACTTTCCACATAGTAGAAGCCGGCCAAAGCTTTAATGATTTGTCCCTGCATCTTAGAGTCCTTGTCCTTTAAGCGCATCTGCTAGACTAGCAAATTCTTCTAAGCCAAGAGCTTCACCGCGTACACTTGGGGATAGTCCTGCCTGGTCCAAAGCCTTAGTCAATTTATCCTTGATTTCATCAGTTTTGCCAAAGTATCCTGTTAAGTTGTTCCACAAAGTTTTGCGACGATGGGTGAAACTAGCCTTGGAAACCTTAAAGAAGAAGTTCTCATCTTTTACTGCTACAGCCGGTTCTGGGCGACGTACCATTTTTAGGATAGCTGAATCCACATTTGGTGCTGGCACAAAGACCGTACGAGGTACGATAAAGGCAACCTTGGCTGTCATGTAATACTGAACGGCAATCGACAAGCTGCCGTAAGCCTTGGTATTTGGCTTAGCAGAGATACGATCTGCCACTTCTTTTTGCATCATGACCACAAACTCACTAAAAGGAATGCCACTTTCAATCAAGTGCATGAGAATAGGCGTCGTGATATAGTATGGCAAGTTGGCTACTACCTTGATTGGCAAATCAGGATTTTTGAAATTCTGGATGTGCTGCGCCAAGTCAACTTTTAGTATGTCTTCGTTTACTACAGTCACATTGTCAAAATCCCGCAAGGTATCCGCTAGGATTGGTACCAAGCGGTGGTCAATTTCAAAAGCCATGACTTGAGCTGCACGCTCAGCCAAAAACTCCGTCAAGGCACCAATCCCTGGCCCAATCTCAATGACATTGACTTGGTCGTCAATTTCAGCTGTATCCACGATTTTTTGAAGGATATTGGTATCCGTCAAGAAATTTTGCCCGAAGGACTTTTTAAAGGTAAAACCGTGACGCTCCAGCACTGCCTTGGTCACGCTATAATCTGCAATTCTCATTTATTCTCTTTTCTATCTCTTAACCATCATATAAAAAATCAACCTAATTACTAGTGCAAGTATGAGCAAATATACTATACCATTCCTCCACTTGTTCGCTTTTGTATCGGCTCCAGTCATATCGTCCCCTTGCTTATCATCTTGAGGGTTCATTTTATTTAGTTCATCCTGATAGGCAACCGAATCTAGAATATTGTCTTCTGGCAATAATTCTGAAGCATAATAGTCAGGAAAGCCCATAGCAAGACCAATTAGGTTCTTATCCGTTAGAGAAAAGTCCAAATCTTTTGGTTGATTTTTCCCGAATAGCTCGGATATTTTTTTAACAGTTTATCAGCGACTACAGAGACTTGGTCCATAAAAACTACATCCAAAAGATCAAATCCTAACACATCACCATCTTTTTACGTTTGCAAGAATATAGCGAACAAAGGCATCATATAGTTGCAAGGCTTGCGGGGACATTTTCTTCTAAAAAGAGCGATTTTTGGAGGGCATGTTGCTGGAATTTTTTTCAATAGAAAGCAAGATATCTACATTCTGCTCTTGATAAAACTTTTTCTGCTTGCTCTTCATCTTCTTCGAGTTTTTTTCTGCTGTTTTCCAGAGAGCAATAGGAGCTCTTAAATCTTCTTCATCCCAAAACAATTGCCAAAAAAATAAGGTATCGTGTAGATGCCTTCTGTTAAGATACGAGCTTCATCTCCGTTTTTTTCAAGTAAATATAACTTCTATTTGCCATATGGTTTCCTTTCACCATTTTTGAAAAAAAGGTTAGTGGTTCAAGTAGGATGTAGATAAAACTGTATAGTTTCCCCAATGTAAAGAAACTCTCTAATCTTTAGCTCTGCCTTCTAGTTCCTCACTAAACTTTTTGCATTTCTTTAAAAAGCTGTTAGGCTAACATAAGCACCCGCTTCATAATACTCCGTTGGATTAATGGCATAGTCAAAAACTTCAATCATGCCTCCCGCTTCTTCAATCATGCCATTCCATTTTTCGTCAAAGACCATTCGCAGACGTTTCCAATCGGTAAATACCGGCACAGAATTTCTGCCATCTTTTCCTTCTTTGACTGGAATGTTGAAACTAGAATCTTTTTCCAAGACAAAGGAGCTTCCTTCCTGACTATCGTCCTTAAATTCCGAAGCAGCATCTAAAGGAATTAGGAATTTTGCTTTCAGCATAGCTTCAGAGAAGAACTTATAATAGAGTTTGTAAATTACTTCTTCATCTTCTGTCGTCGGGCTATCCAATTGTCCCATCAGCAACATCCATCTTACTAGGTCAGGATTCATTACAGGAACTTGTATTTCTGGCAAATTAGAAAAATCTGGTTTTTGAACCAAGGCCGAGGCACTGATGCTAACTTCCTTGGAATTAAAGATTGCTCCCAAGGCACCATTTAAGTAAAAGGCTATCCCAAGGAAATTCTCAATCCCTTTTTTATCTTCCGTATTTTCAATCAGTTTTACGACTGAGTTTGGTCGACTATCAATGGTTTCTTTAAATTGGCGATACCAAGATGGCGTCAAAAGCATAATCATGGGATCTGTGCACAAATAGCCCTCTTCTCCCCTGTCATAGGTCGTTGAGAAAAGATAGGGTTCACCTGTTTTTTCCGAATAAACTGCATAAACTGAATCTGCTGCTAACAACTTGTCCTTGACGATTTCCGCGAGACGTTCCAACTTACGAGTGTTGATTTGATAGCTTTCTTCACTTTCAGTTTCCTGATTTTGACGGCATTTCCATAAAAAGAGACGTAAAATTTCTACGCTATCATCAAGACTAGCTGCTAAATAATCCTCATTGGTTAACTGGCCCTCTTGGATGGCTATAAATGCACGGTAAAGAGCATCTGAATAGCTAGATAATTTTTGCTCTTCCTCGACACCTGAACTAAAGAGCACACTTCCTTTTTTCAGTTTATCCAAAGAAGGAATCCTATCAACCACTAGATGCGCGAGAACTTCATCAGTTAGACTATCTGCATCTTTGTTTTGACTGCTGAGTTTTTTAACCTCTACACTACCAAGACTTTCCATTCCTTGGTCGGGATTACAAAGCTGCAACTGATCTCCAACCTTGAGACTTCCTTCTAAACTCCCAACAATCAATAATTGATTCGTTTCCTTCATAGGAAGAAAATCTAGAACTCCCACACAAGCATTGTCTTTTGTTTCTACTGTTTCCTTATTGGATTCAGTTGTTTCAGTTGTTTTTGTTGCTTCTGCCTTTTTTAAAAAATCAAAGATTCCCATAACTTTTCCTCATTATCTCCACTTAGCACAAATCCTATGGAGTCACTTTTCTAATGCTTGCTACCAAGCCTGATTAAACCGTTTATGATTACTTCTATTGTATCATATTCCCCCTACATTTTGGGGGAGTTTCTCAACCCTCATACGATTTCATGGCATCTTCAACTTCAGCTAAACTGATACCAAACAATTCCAAACGCTTGAGAAGTTGTTTGCCATTGGAATAACCGATACGAAGATTCTCTCCTAGATATTCTCTGCGTTTTCGGCTATCTGCTCCAGCCAAAAATCCCAATCGAATCAAGTCACTACGGCTAATGTCAAAGTCAATTTCTGCTTCAAACTGCTCTGTGACTTGCGCCAAGGCTGTTTTCAAGTCTTCGTAGCTAGCGTGTTCGATTCCTAGAGAACGCCCCTTGGTCTTGGACTTAGGCACTGCCTCATCACGTTTGAGAAAGGCGTGTTGAACTGTCGGAATAGCTGTCATAATCATCCGACGGATTCTTTCCCCATTAAAGTCAGGATCAGTAAAGACAATCACTCCATGACGCTCATGTAGACGTTGGATTCTTTCTATATCCTGGTCATTTATTGCGGAACCTCGTGTTTCATAGGTCTCCACATCAAAATAACGTTTAAGATTTGCCGTATCATCACGCCCTTCGACTACGATGACTTGGGAAATTTTCTCTTTCATGATTTATGTTCCAATCCAAAGATGCCTTCTGCATTAGCACTTGTCACAGCAGCTAATTCTTCTGTCGTCATGTCGCGCAAGTTGGCGATAAAGTCCACTACATAGCGCGTGTAAGCTGTCTTATTTTCACGACCACGTTTGGGAACGGGCGCCAAGTAAGGGGCATCTGTCTCTACCAAAATCTTGTCCAAAGGTAACTCTCTAGCTGCTTCCTGAATGTCTGTTGCCTTTTTGAAAGTCACCACCCCAGAAAAGGAAATAGTCATACCTAGCTCCACAAACTTTTCAGCCCACTCCAGAGAACCTGAGAAAGAGTGCATGATGCCGCCACGGGGACCGACTCCTTCGCTCTTGATAATCTCATAGGTATCTTCGAGCGCATCACGGGTGTGAACTACAAAAGGTAAGTCCAATTCCTTTGATAGCTGAATCTGACGACGGAAAACCTTCTCTTGAACTTCTTTAGGCGCTGTCATCCAGTGATAGTCCAAACCAATCTCACCTAGGGCAACAACTTTTGGATGTTTTAGTTTTTCTAGCAAGTAATTCTCAATATCCTCTGTATAATCTCCTGCTTCTGTTGGATGCCATCCAATTGTCGCATAGAGTTGGTCATATTCTTCCACCAACTCTAGGGCGCGCTTAATCGTCGGTTTGTCAAAACCAACAATATTCATCCGAGTTACACCCATTTCCGCTGCTAAGGCAAGCTCTTCTTCTTCACGTCCCAAAAATTCCTCTATATTTAAAATGTGTATGAGTATCAAAAAAATCATTTATATTTCCTCGTTTTTTTCTACTTTCTATTATACCAAAAAACTAGTCGCATCCTTATAGGAAAAAAATATTTTTGAAATCAATGATTTTTCCCTTGACGGTATTTTTTCATAGCAGTATAATAGCTCTTGTTGAAAATTTCAAAAAAGGAAAGAAAATGTTTACAAAACTAAAATATACCTTTATCGGTCGTCCTCTCAAGTCCTTAACTGAAGGTGAAGGAGGGCTACTTGGAAAAACACAGGCACTTGCAATGCTCTCAAGCGATGCCCTTTCATCTATCGCCTATGGACCTGAGCAGGTCGTCCTTGTCTTGGCTAGTCTTTCTCCCCTTGCTATTTGGTGGAGTCTCCCTATCGGCATTTTTGTCCTCTTGCTACTTGCTAGTCTAACCATTTCTTACCGACAAATCATTCACGCCTACCCTCAAGGTGGGGGTGCCTATATGGTAACACGAGAAAATCTTTCTCCTGAGCTCGGTTTGATTGCTGGGGGAAGCTTGCTTGTTGACTATATGCTAACAGTAGCCGTATCCGTGGCTGCAGGAGCTGATGCTATCACAGCAGCACTTCCTGCTCTCCATCCCTACAACCTCCACATCTCCATTTTTCTAGTATGTTTGCTCATGCTTTTAAATCTGCGAGGCTTGAGGGAATCTGCTAGTTCGCTGATGATCCCTGTCTATCTCTTTATCTTTAGTACGGTCTTCCTCTTATTGTTTGGTATTTTCCAACTATTGACAGGTTCTCTCAGCTATCATGCAACTTCTGCAATTGGTCAAACTGTCCCAAGTCTCTCAATTGTCCTGATTTTAAGAGCCTTTACCAGCGGTTCAGCTTCATTAACCGGGGTTGAAGCCATCTCAAATGCTGTTCCATTTTTCAAGACCCCTAAAGAAAAGAACGCAGCTCAAACACTGACCATCATGTCTCTGATTCTTGGATTTCTCTTTGCAGGAATTACCTTCCTAAACTACTGGATGGGGATTACTCCTCAACACGGAGAAACAATCCTCTCACAAATGGCTAAAGGAATTTTAGGGGATTCAGCTCTCGGTCAAGTTGTTTATTATCTCTTCCAATTCTCAACTGCCCTAATCCTAGCCGTTGCTGCAAATACTGGTTTTTCTGCCTTTCCGATGTTGGCTTACAATATGGCTAAGAACAAGTACATGCCCCATCTCTTTATGGAAAAGGGAGATCGTCTAGGTTACTCAAACGGTATCCTAACCTTGGCCTTTGGCGCTATGATTCTTCTGCTCATTTTTAACGGAAATACAGAACGCTTGATTCCTCTCTATACTATCGGAGTTTTCGTTCCTTTTGCACTTTCTCAAACAGGGATGATTCGCCACTGGAAAAAAGAAAAAGGCTCTCATTTCTTAAAATCTGCCTTTGCTAACATCCTCGGCGCTATCATTTGTTACGCTATCGTTCTTATCCTACTCTTCTTCAGACTTGGAGATATCTGGCCATTCTTCCCAATTATCCTAGTCTTAACCTCCTCTTTTTAGCCATCCACAGTCATTACCAAAAAGTGGCTAAACAACTTCGACTTTATGAAGGAGTTCAAAAGAAAACCTACGATGGCAATGTCGTCCTTGTCTTAGTGGGAAATGTGACTCGAGTCAGCGTCGGAGCGATTAATTACGCTCAAAGCATAGGAGATGAGGTTTTGGCTATGCATATTTCCACCAAGGAAACGGAGGAAAAAGACCAAGAAATCCTTCAAGAATTCGCTGACTACTTCCCAAATATCACTCTAAAAAACATTACTACTAGCTATCGCGATATCATCACTCCTACAGTTCGCTATGTTCGAAAAATCTCTCAAGAAGCCAAGAAAAAAAACTACACGGTTACAGTTCTAGTTCCCCAGTTTATCCCTAATAAACCTTGGCAAAATATCCTACACAATCAAATGAGCCTCAAATTGAAATACGCTCTCAGATGGCACGAAGATGTCGTCGTGGCTAGCTACTCTTATCATTTGAAAGAATAAAGAAAAGCTCAAAATCAGAAATTCGCCTTCTGCTTTTGGGCTTTTTCTATATGTGATTTTTTCAAGACGTCTTCTAAAATGTTTATTCTCAACCAATAACTTTAGAAAACTCTCTTTTTAGATAAAAGAAAAATCAGTAGGCTCGAGTTCCTACTGACTTCTTTGTTTCATTTGTTTGGATTATGCAGCCAAAACTTTGCGTCCTTTACGACGACGAGCTGCCAATACGCGACGACCGTTTTTAGTTGACATACGGTTACGGAATCCGTGTTTGCGCGCACGACGAAGTTTACTTGGTTGATAAGTACGTTTCACGATGAATACCTCCTCATAGATTTTGTATTCGTTTAGCCGGCTATAAAGTGATCAGTTACTAAACATACTTTACTATTCTATCTGATTCTTACTTATTTGTCAATAGCTCTGACAAATGTTTCCAGCTTTTTTGCTATGAAAGCCTTATCTACGATACTGCTTCAAGAAACGAGTCATCTTTCTCTTGGATTTGGGCCAACTCATCGACACGTGGTAGATAAACGATACGGAAATGATCTGGTTCTTTCCAGTTAAAGCCACGTCCATGTACCAAAAGCACCTTTTCTTGTTTCAAGAAATTAAGGACAAATTGTTCATCGTCATCGATACGGTACATATTGCGGTCGATTTTAGGGAAGATATAAAGACCCGCTTTTGGCTTAACAGCTGATAAACCAGGGATATCTTGAATGGCATTATAAATAAAGTTTCTTTGTTCATAGATGCGACCACCTGGCAAGAGCAATTCATCTACTGACTGGTGACCACCTAGTGAAGTTTGAACAACCTGTTGAGCAAGCACATTCGAACAGAGTCGCATATTTGAGAGCATATTGAGCCCTTCAATGTAGCCTTTTACATGGTGTTTAGGCCCAGACAAGACCATCCAACCCACACGGAATCCAGCGATACGGTGAGATTTAGAAAGACCGTTCATGCTGACACAGAAAAGGTCTGGAGCCAAACTTGCTACTGGTGTGTGGACATTCCCATCCATAACCATACGGTCGTAGATTTCATCCGCAAAAATAATCAAGTCATTTTGGCGAGCAATCTCGATGATATCTAACAAGAGTTCTTTGGGATAGAGGGCACCCGTTGGATTATTTGGATTGATCAAAACAATGGCCTTGGTATTGGAACTAATCTTAGACTTAATATCATCTAGGTCTGGATACCATTCAGCTTCTTCGTCACAAATATAGTGTACGGCATTTCCTCCGGCCAAGCTGACTGCAGCAGTCCAAAGAGGATAGTCTGGCATAGGAACCAAGACTTCATCACCATTGTCCAAAAGCCCTTGCATGGACATAACGATTAGCTCACTAACTCCATTTCCAAGGTAAATATCATCAATGCCTACATTAGGGAAGTTTTTCAGTTGGCAATATTGCATAATCGCCTTACGAGCTGAAAAGATACCTTTTGAATCTGAATAACCTTCACTATCACGGGCATTCATAATCAAGTCGTGAATCACCTCATCCGGAGCTGTAAAGCCAAACTCAGCTGGGTTCCCTGTATTCAAACGAAGAATTTTTTCTCCATTTGCGCGCATGCGCATAGCTTCTTCCAAAACTGGACCACGGATATCATAAGCCACATGCTCTAATTTGATTGATTTGTTAAATTCTTTCATTTGAGTTCCTCTATTCATCAGGATAGTTAATATTATACCACTCCAAAAACGAAAATCGTAAATTTCCCAGTACTATTCCACAAAAAAACCTTGCTTAACGCAAGGTAACAGGACAAATCCGATTTCTTTCTATTTTTGGAGAAGAAAGAGTTGATAGGTCCTCTAAAAAGCTGGACAAATTGGACCAAAATCTTTGTAGAGAAACTCTGGTGATCGAAAACAAAGTCATTGTAAGGGATGGTAACTGCATGAACAAAAGAATTTCTGCTTCTATTCAGCAAAACGCAAAGAAAAAATAAGTAGACTGACCAACATTAGGAATAATGTTAGACTAAGCCGAGTCTAGTTGTAAAAATACCATCTCACTAACTTATTTCTTTGCCCTGTCAATTCATATTATACACTAAAATCTTTGCATTTTCAAACAAGTATACATATAAAAAGAACTCAATATTTGAGTTCTTTTTATCTACTATTTTGTAATTTCAGCCAACATTTTTTCAATGTGTTGGATAGATTTTTCACGACCAAGCAAGTAGATGGTATCTGGCAATTCAGGACCGTGCATCTCACCAGAAACGGCGATACGGATTGGCATGAAAGAGGTTCTTCCCTTTGATACCAGTTTTCTTTTTGAACTGCTTTTGATTTGTGGGAAGATATTTTTCTGCCACAAACTCTTCATCTGACATGGCTTCAAGCTTAGCCTTGAAAGCTTCAAGTACAGTTGGCACAGTTTCACCAGCCATAACTTCTTTCTCAGCTTCAGTTAATTCTGGGAAGTCTGAGAAGAAAAGGTCCGTCAATGGAACGATTTCATCAACTGACTTCATTTGTGGTTTGTAGAGCTCCACCAATTTTTTAGCCTTGTCTGTCAAACGTCCTGCTTCTTCAAGGAATGGTTTTGCCATTTCAAAGATAGTCTCAAGATCCGCATTCTTGATATACTCATTGCTCATCCAGTCCATTTTCTTCTGGTCGAAAGCTGCTGGAGACTTGCTGAGACGGTTTTCATCAAAGAGTTGAATGAGTTCTTGGCGAGAGAAGATTTCGTCTTCCCCACCAGGATTCCAACCAAGCAGAGCGATAAAGTTAAAGACTGCTTCTGGAAGGTAGCCTTTCTTCCGGTAATCTTCGATAAATTGAAGGGTATTAGTGTCGCGTTTAGACAACTTCTTACCAGTTTCAGAGTTGATGATCAAGGTCATGTGACCAAATTCTGGTGCTTCCCAACCAAGAGCTTCATAGACCATGAGCTGTTTTGGTGTATTAGCAATGTGGTCATCTCCACGAATGACGTGAGAGATTTGCATATCATGGTCATCAATGACAACGGCAAAGTTGTAAGTTGGGTAGCCATCTTTCTTTTGGATAACCCAGTCCCCACCGATATTGCCACCTTCAAATTCGATATCGCCTTTAACCATATCATGCCATTTGTAGATACCAGATTCATTAACAGCCAAACGAACCGTTGGGATGATTCCTGCTGCTTCACGTTCTGCGATATAAGCTGCTTTTTCTTCTTCGCTCATACCAAGGTATTCGTTAATGTAGCGAGGTGTTTCGCCAGCTGCTTCTTGGCGTTCGCGTTCAGCCGCCAACTCTTCTTCTGTAACGTAAGATTTGTAGGCTTTTCCTTCGGCTAGCAATTGATCGATGTATTTTTGATAGAGTTCCAAACGCTCTGATTGGCGGTAGTTTTCATGAGTCTCTGGACTTTCATCCCAGTCCATACCCAACCAACGAAGATTTTCAAGCTGGGAACGTTCTCCGTCTTCGACGTGACGCTTGCGGTCCGTATCTTCGATACGGATGATAAAAGTTCCACCATGGTGGCGTGCATACAAGTAGTTAAACAATGCTGTACGGGCATTTCCGATGTGTAGTAGTCCTGTTGGACTTGGTGCATAACGCACACGAATATCTTTTGACATATCTTCTCCTATAAAGTATCTAGGCGTCTGCCTTTTTGCTCTCTATATTATATCACAAGTCGTGCCAGAGTCCAATTTCTCTTTTCGAGAAATAGTAAAAAGAGTGGTAAAACCACTCTTTTATTAAATCTATTATAGACGAGCGTTGAGTTCTTTGCTCAATTCTTCAAATCCTGGTTTACCAAGAAGGGCAAACATGTTACGTTTGTAAGCTTCAACACCTGGTTGGTCAAATGGGTTGATAGCATTCAAGTAACCTGAAAGGGCGATCGCCAATTCGAAGAAGTAGATAGTGTATCCAAGAGTGAAAGCATCTTGCTCAGGAAGAGTCACGTACATGTTTGGTACGTCACCGTCAGTGTGGGCAAGAAGAACACCGTCAGTTGCTTTTTGTTAACGAAGTCAACGTCTTTTCCTTGAAGGTAACCAAGTCCGTCAAGGTCTTCTTCCAAAGTAGGGATGATCACATTCTTACGAGGTTTGTCAACGCGGACAACTGTTTCAAACATGATACGAGTTCCTTCTTGGATAAATTGACCCAATGAGTGCAAGTCTGTTGAGAAGTTAGCTGAAGTTGGGTAAATACCTTTTTGGTCTTTCCCTTCTGACTCACCAGCCAATTGTTTCCACCATTCTGAGAAGTATTGAAGAGATGGCTCGTAGTTTACCAAGATTTCAGTTGCATAACCTTTACGGTAAAGGATGTTACGAACAGCTGCATATTGGTAAGCTTCGTTTTCTGAAAGTTTGTCTGAAGTGTAGTCTTTTCGGGCAGCATTCGCACCTTCCATAAGGGCTTTGATGTCTGCACCTGATGCAGCGATTGGAAGCAATCCAACTGCAGTCAATACTGAGAAGCGTCCACCGATATCATCTGGAACTACAAAAGTTTCCCAACCGTTAGCATCTGCTTCAACCTTAACAGCACCTTTTTGGCGGTCAGTTGTTGCATAGATCCGTTTGTTTGCTTCTTCTTGTCCGTATTTCTTAACCAAGAGTTCTTTAAAGACACGGAAAGCAATCGCTGGTTCAGTTGTTGTACCTGATTTAGAAATCACGTTTACTGAGAAGTCTTTGTCTGCAACATACTCTACCAAGTCAGCAAGGTAAGTAGATGAGATTGAGTTTCCAGCATAAAGGATTTGTGGAGCTTTGCGTTCTTCTTTTGTTTGCAAGTTTGCAAAGTGGTGGTTCAAGAAGTCAATGGCAGCTTTCGCTCCAAGGTATGATCCACCAATACCGATAACGACCAAAACATCGCTGTCTGCTTTGATTTGTTCAGCAGCTTTCAAGATGCGGTCAAATTCTTCGCGGTCATAGTTTTCAGGAAGGTCCAACCAACCCAAGAAGTCGCTACCAGCACCAGTTCCTTTACGGATCAATTCGTCTGCTGCTGTAACTTGTGCTTGCATGTATTCCACTTCATGTGGTGCAACAAATTTGTCTAATACTTTTGAATAATCAAATTTAATATGTGACATAGTATTCCTCCAAAATTTCTTCTTTTCTATCATAACGCTTACCTTGGATTTTTTTCAAGTTTTTATACTGAATTTTTTTCCAAATTTTATCATAATTCAAACGTTTGCGTAAAAAATGTTACAATATTAAAATTTGAAGAAGCAAAACAAAAAAACGACTAGGTTTCTAGTCGTTACAATTCATTCAATAAATACTCAAATAATTCTAAGTTGCCATCTTCTTCATTGACCAAAAATTCTGGATGCCACTGGAGACCAATAATACGGTGTTCATCAATGGATTCAATTGCTTCAACAGTTTGATCACGTGGATCCACAGCCGTCACACGGAAGTTGGGTGCCAGATCTTTAATGCTCTGACGATGCACTGAATTAACCTGACTTTCTTTACCAAATAATTTAGACACTACACTGCCATCCACTGTCTCAATAGAATGTGAAGTCCCAAAAGGTAGACCTTGCCAGTGACCTTCAATCTCCTGATTGAGTGTACCCACCAAAGGCAACATTGACAAGCTGAACACCACGGCAAATGGCTAAGATTGGTTTGTTCTGACGTAGAGCCTCTTGTAGAAGAGCCAACTCAAACTCATCACGAGCTAGGTTATAGTCATCGCTATCAATCTTTTTTTCCTCACCATAAAACTGAGGATGGACATTTTGCCCTCCAGTCAAGATAAGCTTGTCAATCATTTCTACGTAGTCATGGACCACCGACTCATCACCAACCGGAATCACCAAAGGAAGTCCGCCAACCTGACGAATACTCTCAGCAAATTTACAAGAGACTGATGAATGAATATTTTTTCCTTCTGCGTCCACAGGACATAGGTTTGCTGCTACTCCAACAACTGTTCTTGCCATTACTGATTTCCTTTCGTCTTCTATTGATAATCTTATCTTATCATCCTTCCCCACTCCTGTCTAATATGTATTTTTTAAGTCCGTGATAAAATTTTTTATCAGAAAAAGTTGCCCAAAATTAGGACAACTTTTTTGCTTATACTCAATGAAAATCAAAGAGCAAACTAGGAAGCTAGCCGCAGGTTGCTCAAAACACAGTTTTGAGGTTGTGGATAGAACTGACGAAGTCAGTAACACATATACGGCAAGGGGACGCTGACGTGGTTTGAATTTGATTTTCGAAGAGTATTATTCAAAGACAAATTGATTATGGTACAGTTCGGAGTAAAAGCCTCCAAGCTTGAGTAATTCGTGATGGTTTCCTTGCTCAATAACTTCACCATCCTTAAGGACAATAATTTGATCGGCATTGAGAATGGTTTTTAAGCGGTGAGCAATTACAAAACTAGTTCTTCCAGCTACAATTGCCTCCATGGCATTTTGAATCTTACTTTCTGTTACAGTATCAACGTTTGATGTTGCCTCATCCAAGATTAAGACCTGTGGATCTGTCATCAAGGTACGGGCGATGGAAATCAACTGCTTTTGACCGGTCGAGAAGACACTCTGGTCATCATCAATCAATGTATCGTACTTATCTGGTAGACTTTCGATATATTCATGGATATGCGTAGCCTTTAGCAGCTGCTTCAACCATTTCCTGACTGGCATCTGGGACACCAAAACGAATATTGTCCCGAATAGTTCCGCTAAACAAAACAGAATCCTGTAAGACAATTCCTACCTTACTTCGCAAACTATCTAAATCAAACTCGCGGATATCTGTTCCATCAAAGCTGATACTACCAGCATCCACATCATAAAAACGATTGATGAGGTTCATGATGGTTGTTTTCCCTGAACCTGTCGGACCAACAACCGCAATCATTTTTCCTTTTGGAGCTGAAATGCTAACATCTTTCAGAATCGGTTTCCCTGGGAGATAGGAGAAGTCTACGTTACGAATCTCCACACCATCTTTTAATTCGTTAAAGACTGGAGCATCTTTAGGACGAATTTCTTCTTCTGCATCAAACATTTCTTGGATACGGTCTGCACCTGTAAAGGCCAGTTGCAAACTTCCCCAACTAGCCGCTAATTGGATAATGGGCTGGTAATACTGCTGAGAAAACTGGGTAAACATGACAATCAAACCCAGAGCAGTTGCTGTCTCGATGTTCTTATCATTCAGTAAGACAGCTGATCCTACAAAAATAACTACTGCTGTATTGACCAAGCTCATTCCGTTCATGACAGGAAAGAGAATTCCTGAGAACATTCTTCCCTTAAAAGTGGCTTTTCGAACCCGTTCATTTTGCTCAACAAAACCAGCAATCACATCTTCTTGGATACCTTGAACGATAACTGCTTTTTGTCCAGAGATACTCTCATCCATATAAGCATTGAGCTTCCCAACTTCCTTTTGTTGGAGGTTGGTATATTTTCTTGCCAATTTCAAAATGACAATCAACATGATGATAGCAACTGGAGTGCTGGCAATCGTAATCAAAGCCAAGGTGATATTTTTTGCAAACATGACAATCAGCAAGCCAATATAAAGAGCAATGTTGGTCATAACAGACACTAGACTTTCGTTGAAAGCCTGGAGGATGTTATCCAAGTCACTGGTGAAACGTGACAGGATATCCCCATCTTGATGGCGGTCAAAGAAGGAAACGGTCAAGCGAGAAAGCTTGCCAAAAAGTCCCTTACGCATTTCATTTGTTGATTCGGCAATAATCCTGCTCATCAAGACCATATAGATGAGACTCGACACTACTAAAACTATCAAAATATAAGCAAGATTAATTAGGAGTCCCAAGAGACTTTGCCAAACCATATCCGGATTCCCGTTTTGATAGGCTATAACCAAATTAGCCAGTTCTGTGACTGTTTGACCTGCAAATACTGGAAAGAGGGCTTGTGCTACCGTTGCAATGATAATCATAGCAATAACAACGACAAAGGATATCTTGTAAACTTTAAAATAGTTCCAAAAGAATTCAAATGTCTTCATCCTACTCCTCCTTTCCTTTTTGCGTCTCGTAAATTTCACGATAAACGGGATTCGTTGCGACCAAGTCAGCATGCTTACCTTGACCAATCAAGCGACCTTGATCCAGCACTAAAATTTTATCCGCATGAACAACAGAGCTAATCTTTTGGGCGATGATAATCGTAGTTGTCCCCTTCAAATCCTTGTTAAGGGCTTCTTGAACCAAACGTTCTGATTTGGCATCAAGGGCAGAGGTTGAATCATCGAAAATCAATATTTTAGGATTGCTGACAATCCCACGCGCAATCGACATTCTTTGTTTTTGTCCACCAGAAAAGTTGGTTCCACGTTCCTCAACCGGACTTTCAAAGGCCAAGTCCATGCGACTGATAAATTCACTAGCTTGTGCGATACGAGCTGCGCGTTCCATCTCTGAGACTGTTGCATCTCCCTTTCCTTGTCTGAGATTATCTGCGATGGTTCCACTAAAGAGAATGGCTCTTTGTAGGACGATAGAGACTGTCTTGCGAAGCGTCCCTTCACTAACTGTCCGAATGTCCTTTCCTCCAATCTTGATAGAACCTTGTTGAGGATCAAACAGTCGTGGAATCAACTGAGCCAAGGTTGATTTCCCTGCACCAGTTGCTCCGACAACCCCAACCATTTCACCAGCTGCAATATCAAAGGATACATCTTTTAGGATAGGTCCTTCATCATTTGGATAGGTAAAGGTCACATTTTCAAAACTGAGACTTCCTTCCAATTCTTCATCTTCCACATCCTTGAAAGTCATAGCTGGTTCTGTATCAAGGATTTCACGAATACGACGGAGGGAAATCATAGCACGAGTAACTGAATTCCCCAAAAATCCAACCATAACGATAGTAAAGATAATCTGACTCAGATAGTTTACGAAGGAAGCAATGGAACCAACCACTGAAGGATCCGATTCTGCCATACCTGCTACAAGCCAGATTGAAAGAAAGACAGCACCGTAAGAAATCAACATCATTACAGGTTGTACAATAGAAAAACGTAGCCGATATAGAGGTTTTCTCCCAGCAACTCATCTGATACCTGCGTAAACTTATTAAACTGATCTTTCTCTCGAACAAAAGATTTGACCACGCGTACACCACGTAAATTCTCTTTTGCAATGGCATTGATACGCTCTAGTAAGGTCTGGAATTTTGCAAAGCGAGGTCCCATCATTCCCATCATAAGACCCGTCATAGCAACAATCAGAACGACCATGAGAACTAGTACCCACCACAGAGAAGGTAAGGTCGCGACTGCTAGAATAAAGGAACCGATAAACAAAAGCGGTAGTCGAAAGAGAATTTGAAAGGTCATCATGACTACGTTCTGGATTTGGTTGATATCATTGGTCATACGAACAACAAGGTTCCCTGCATTAAATTTCTCAATATTAGCGTATGAAAAAGTTTGAATCTTACGAAAGGCATCTTCCCGTAAGTCTGACGAAACTCCCTGAGCAATGTATGCTGCTAATACAACATTAATTCCACCTGCGACTAGACCAATCAAGGCAACAAGGATTAACCAAAAACCGATACTATAAATAGCCTCATTATCACCTGTTAGCAAGGCCTCTAAAACTTCCTGTAAATAACGTGGCTGCAGGAGTGAACTCGTTACCATTAGACCTGTCATAATTAAGGAAGCCAGAGCCTGCCATTTATAGGCTTTTATTTTCTGAAACAGCATATTTCCCCCTTATAAGATAGACAAAAGGGAACGACAGCTCTGTCAGTCCCTTCTTATGCTTTCATGTTGATGCTATTCTAACAAAAAAGAATGCTATTGTCAAAGCACTCAGCTCTCGCAAGCTTGTGAATCAAGACATTAGCATCCTATTAATCATTTTCATTTAGTACTGAATTTTATTGTTCTGAACTATCTTGCTCGTCTAATTGAGCTCGTCCAATTTCACGGTAGCTACGGTCCCCAACAATCTCAACTGAGAACTGACCATCTTGGTACTCGAGAATCGTCACACTTCCATTATCAAGACCATGCGGATGCATGCCGTTGATAAGATAGACAATGGTTCCGATTGTCATTCCATGGCTAACTACCAGAGCATTTCCTCCCCCATTAGCTTCCATTTCCTTGGCAATGGCTTCAAAACCTTCCCAGATACGACCACTTAGTTTTTCCCAGCCTTCAGCCCAGCCTGCTGTATCCACTTCTACCAGACCTTCAGCCAGCTCAGCATAGGACAAACGATGCACATGATCGACATTAAAGATACGAGGAATAATCCCCATAAATAAGTCCCCATCATAAGCACCATCAAAACTACCAAAGCACCATTCACGAATTCGCTTATCCATGCGATAAGGAATTTGCCCTGTCAAACCAAGTTCTTCAAGGATAATTCCCATTGTCTGAATGGTCCGCCCTGAGTCACTTGAATAAGCACGCTCAAAGGTTAAGCCAGACTCACGCAAACCAATCCCCAATTCATGAATGCCTCGTTCTCCCTCAGCTGTTAGGGGAGTATCACTCCAACCTTGAGCACGACCAATCGTATTAAACATTGTTTTCCCATGACGTACTAGATACAATTTTACACTTGACATATTCTGTCCTCCATATGTATCTATTATAGCATGATTTCAGGTAAAAACCTCGTCCTAACTTCACTGGCCTTCAACCTCACAATTGAAGCAAAAATCCAAGCTATTCCGTATCTTTCTTTGAAGGAGTAACTTCAGAAGACTTTGCAGTTTCTTTTTTGACCTGTTCTTCTTTTTTCTCCTCATTTCCTTCTTTTGGGACTTATTTTTCTGTCTTTCTCAGATCTTTTTATCGGTCTTTTTTTCAAAGGAGAAAAGTGAAATTCAAACTGATTTTTTTCCAGTGTTAACTAGTTGTTATGAAGCTCTTTTCATCATAATGATAAGTTGACTTTCCTACATCAAATGACTGTTCTCCACTTTCAGAACTAGCTTTTTCATAAGTTCTTTTAGCCATTGCAAATGCAAGAAGCTTTTCTTTATTAAGGGCATAATCCTGATGATGAGCCACTTGTCGATTCAGATAAAACTGCAATAAGAGACTAAAAATTCCAGCAATAGTAACGGCGTAAAGGAGAACTCCAGCCCTAACTTTTTTCTTTTTCCACACGATAGATAAACTCCCTCTCAAGTCCCTTTTCAAACTGAAAATAAAAATGAACATTTTGCCCTTTTTGGTAAATATGAGCTGATTTCAGACCGTAGATCATAGGTTGATAACCACGTCCACTAGCATCTGTTTTCCGAAAATCATTTGACTTTGATTTACCCATAGAGATAGATTTCCCATCCTGTTTAAGGTAAAGTCTATCATTCTCCACTTTTTCAAATTGAGTTCGATTCAACTCTGCTTCCAGCTGATCCACAAATAAGAGCCATTCCTTCTGCTCACTTTTCTGCTGGTAGCGAACTTCTGAAACCAAGAGTTGACTCATAGATTGAAAAAGAAGTAAACTCCCACTAATCACAATAAGAGCAACCAGGGATTCTAAAAGAGTAAAGGCTCTGACTCTACTTATCTTGAATCGCCAGTAATTTTTCAGTTCCATGATACACCTCCAAACCTCGCTCATTCGAGACAACATCAACCGTAAGCCCATTAACCGTCAACTGCTTTTGTCCAGTCTGCAAAGCCATACGAGCCACTCGCAAAACTTCTTCCTGTTTTAGAAGTTCTGCTTCTCTCCTTCTACTTTCTTGAATCTGTCCTAGCAAGAGGGTTGCAATACTAGCAAAAATTGCAAGGGAAATCACTGCCTCTAGCAGAATAACCGCCTTAATTTTTTGCTTCTTGAATACGTTTAATCTTTCCATTTCCTAGATATAGTTGGTAGCGAACCACTTCTTTCCTTGTTTGAAATTTCACACTTGCCAGAGACGAATTCCCTCCAGCCTTGTCAAAGGTGATTGACTGATTGGACTTCAGTTGAATTCCTTTAGGGATGGCTAATTTTCGGTAACCATTATCAATACTTCTCTCTTCTAACATTAAGTTCATCTTTTGCTGACCAGCCAGACTCCGTTTCTGCGTTTCTCTATATAGTTCCTCAAACTCCATAAAGAAATCTTCTCCTCCACAGCCGCAAAAGTAGACTGAACTGAACTTGACAAGCCCAAAGCTAACAGACTGACTATTCCTAATACCAATAGACTTTCTAGCACAGTAAAAGCCCTAATCCGCAACTGTTTGACTTGTCTTTTGCTTTGCATGATATTCTTTATAGGCTTTTGCTTGCTCAGCAGTGATACGTCCATCTGCCTGTAATTTACTTAGACTGGCATCTTCATTTTTATCCAGACTATAGAGTTCTGCCTGACTTTCTACCACCTTGACGACAGCCGCTTTCCCCTTGTCATTCACTGCATCCTTTTGCTTCGTCAGATTTGGCACAAAAAGCAAGAGTAGGACGCTAATGATAAGAAGAACCACTAACATTTCGATCAGAGTAAAAGCTTTTACCTTTGCTTCTTTTAATTTCATCATCATTTTTTTCATCTAAAAATTTACCTCCATATTTTGATACATTGGCAGCAACATAGCTGCGTACAATAAAACGATTAGTAGGGCTACAAAAATAAACACCAGCGGTTGAACTAGGTTCATGGTCCGATTGACTCGGGTAAAGAATGATTCCCAAGTTTTTTCCGCATAGATTTCCAATTCGCTTCCCAACTTGGATTTGACCTCTCCATATTCAATGATTAATCCCAATTCTCTTCTAAAGAAGGGATAATCTTGAACAACTTTAGAAAATTCATGACCATTTTGTAATGACTGAGATAAATCCAAACCAATTTCCTTAAAAAGTGGATTGCCTTGCTCCTGCATCATCTGGAAAATCTGTGACAATTCTAATCCTTGTCCAATCATATTTCCCCATTCTCTAGCATAATAGGCAGTCAGATAATACTGAATAAACACACCGATAAAAGGAATTCTAGCCAGAAAAGAAAAGACTTGTATCTTTCCTAGATTTTCTGTAGAAAATCAATCCCTGTTAAAAGATGCGAGTGCTAGTACTAGAGTAAGTCCGAGAAAAAAATCTGTGGCAGGTTACTAATCACTAAGGTAGCTATATTACTACTATCCAGTTGAGGGCAAGAGATAATTCCGCAAACCCAACATAATGAGCAGTAAGAAAGCTAGTAAAATAAGTGGGTAGGTCGCAACTTCAATTAACTTCTTCTTCACCTTAGCAAGATTATCCAGATATTCTTCGATTTTCCCCAAACTCAAATGGAGATTTCCATGAACTTCAGCCAAGGAAAGTTGCGTGACAATCGCAGTCGAAAAACCTAAAGTCCCCATCATTTCCGAAAAGGATTTTCCCTGCGAGAGTCCTAAGCGCATCTGAGATACATATTCCTTTTCCAACAAATGACTTCTATCTAAGAAGGAAATGATCTCTACCAAGTGAAAACCACTCGAAAACAAATTGTTAAAGAGAGTGATAATTTTCTTCTGCTTACTGGTAGCTAATTTTCTCCGTTTCAGCTTGAAGGGCAGTGATATGTCCATCTTTAAGAAGCTGATCAATGTGCTCATTCCACTTTTCTGCCTGGTGTTCTGAATAATTTTGGTTTGCAAAATCAATAATTCCTCCTCCCCCGATTAGTCTCTGGTAGCAAACACCTTGTAAAACAACTGCGAGTTCATCTTCACTAACTCCAAGTTCTACAAGACGTTCATAAACCCCACGAACACTCTTTGCATGAATGGTCGAAAACACTGTAGCTCCCGTTAAGCTCGCTCTTACAACAGCACGAGCCGTTTCGCTATCCCTGATTTCTCCAATGATTAAAAGATCTGGGCGGTGGCGCAGAGAAAGTTTTATCAAGTTTTCATAGCTCAGTCCAATAGCTTCATTGAGTTGTAATTGCAGCATCTCTTCTTGCTTAATCTCGACTGGGTCCTCAATAGACATAACCTGCTTACCCTTGAACAATGACTTAGCTAATTCATGCATTAAGGTAGTTTTCCCACTTCCTACAGGGCCTGCAAAAAGATAAAGGCCGCGTTGCCTAAAGCCCTCTTCCAGTTCCTTAAGGTCTTGAAACCAGAAGCGCAACTCTTGTTCTTCATCGTGCAAAAGGCGAATAACTAAACTCTCATGACCACGATAATCTCCTACCGTCGATAAGCGTAGTGAAGTAACCTTGCCATCATGCTGATAATCACAGGACCCAAGCTGACTACGACGCTTTCTCCAACATTCATTCCCGCAATAAATTTAAAATGACTAATAACTGCGCCCAATTTTTCAAAGTCATAGCTATTAATCAAACGCCTTTCATCTCCTATTCGCATATGCAACTCATAAACCTTATCCTTGGGAATAAAATAGATATCCTGAGCTCCATCCTTTTTTGCGAGACTAATCAATTCTTGTGCAAGTGCTTGTACCATATTCCCTCCTCAGTTTATTATTCGAAGAAAATACAAAAAAAGAACAACTTCATTAAAAAGTTGTTCCATCTTTTTTGATGCGACACGTTCGGTGGATTTCTAAACCAGTTTGTTTTTCGTAACCCGGTCTGAATTTTTCGTCTGGTATAACTTGACCATCTTCCAGTAAAGCTAGCGAATGATACTGTTGCAGAAACTCATCACATTCCTCACACCAACGCTTATCCTCCGGATTCCAAAATATGGTCATTAAGTCTCCTCGACTCTTATATAGAGGAATTTTCTTTTCCAGTTCAAACCAGCAAGATTTATAATACTTCAAAGCATCATAGTAGTTTTCGAATTTCTTACTACTAATGACGTCTTCTTCCCATCCTTCTATGAACCACCAAGGTTCAAAATCCCCGTACATTTCTATAACTCGATACATAGTTTCATTTCCTTTGTATCGTCTATTATAGCGAAATTTTAAGTACAAAGAAAGAAATTTGCTCGTTTTCAGTAACTAACTTAAGGACTTTCTCTTTAATCAAGTCACACAATAAAATGCAGCTAACGAAAAAGCAGCAACTAAAACTAGTCACTGCTTTATGTTTCTAAGCTTGATAACGTTTTTCCCCATCGAGATAAGTTGCTACCAATTCCAAATCTTTATCAAGAACGATAAAATCAGCTTCGTAACCTTCACGGATTTGTCCACATACATCATCAATGTGAACAGATTTTGCAGGATTGAGACTTGCCATCATGACAGCTTCATGAGGATTTGCAATACCCCATTCAACAACATTTTTCAAACCGTCTTTAAGTTTGAGAATAGAACCTGCCAAGTTCCCTGTAGATTTAAGACGAGCAGTCCCATTTGCAACCACAACTGGGAATTCTCCCAACATATAGTCACCATCTTGTAAACCACCAGCTGTCATACAGTCTGTAATAAGAGCAATATTTTCAGTACCCTTTTGTTTAAGAAGAATGTCACAAGCCTTAGGATCCACATGATGACCATCGCAAATCAACTCTGCGTAAGTATGAGGCAATTCATACATGGCACCAACCATCCCAAGTTCACGATGAGTCAAACCACGCATACCGTTATAAGCATGTACCCATACACTTGCTCCAGCATCAACAGCTTTTTTAGCTTCATCAAATGTTGCATTAGAGTGACCAAGAGCAACCGTTACACCTTCTCCAGTAATAGTACGAACAAAGTCTTCTACACCTTCACGTTCTGGAGCAAGCGCAATCTTATTAAGAAGGCCATTAGCAGCCTTCTGCCAAGCACGAAACTCATCCATTCGAGGATCCTTCATGTAAGCTGGATTTTGAGCTCCCTTATACTTTCAGTAAAATAAGGACCTTCAAAATAAATACCACGAATCTTAGCACCAGTAGCTTCTTGGTAACGAGCCCCAATGTTCTCAGTTACTGCTAATAACTGCTCATATGAAGAGGTCAAAGTTGTTGGCAAAAAGCTTGTAACACCAGTACTAAGAAGCCCTTCACTCATAGTATGAAGCGTACCTTCAATATTATTGTCCATAACATCGACACCACCAAAACCATGAATATGAGTATCCACAAGACCAGGTGCAATACTATAACCACTATAGTCAATAATTTCAGCACCTTCAGCTACTTGATCTACATGCTTACCAAATTTTCCATCAATAAGTTCTAAGTAACCACCGCGACGAACACCATGAGGATAGAAAAATTGATCAGCTTTAATATATTTAGGCATAATGATAACCTCCGTATACAATTTTCTAATATTTATTATGTCAATTACATTATAAACCTTTATAAGTAATTTGTAAATGGTATAGACCTATCATAGTTAAAAATAATGTGAAATAATTGAAGATTTAGTAAAAATAAAGTAAAAAATGTTTACTAGATAAAAATAATTATTTAAAAAAATAGTAATTTTAAGTAACTCTGAGAGAAAAAATTGGAAGAAAAAATAAAAAGACAAGGCTCGAAAACCTTGTCTTTATTACTATACCGGCGGCCGGGGTCGAACCGGCACGTCCTTGCGGACACTGGATTTTGAGTCCAGCGCGTCTGCCAATTCCGCCACGCCGGCAAATAGTAACTGGGGTAGCTGGATTCGAACCAACGCATGAGGGAGTCAAAGTCCCTTGCCTTACCGCTTGGCTATACCCCAATAATATAAAATAGGCGAGTGATGGGGATCGAACCCACGCATGCCAGAGCCACAATCTGGTGTGTTAACCACTTCACCACACCCGCCATACTATTAAACACGGGCAGTAGGAATTGAACCCACACTGAAGGTTTTGGAGACCTTAGTTCTACCTTTAAACTATGCCCGTAGAGGATGGAAGGGGAAGGATTCGAACCCCCGAACCCGAAGGAGCGGATTTACAGTCCGCCGCGTTTAGCCTCTTCGCTACCCTTCCGTATGATTTTAAAAAATGGCGCGAGACGGAATCGAACCGCCGACACATGGAGCTTCAATCCATTGCTCTACCAACTGAGCTACCGAGCCAATATTGCGGGAGCAGGATTTGAACCTACGACCTTCGGGTTATGAGCCCGACGAGCTACCGAGCTGCTCCATCCCGCGTTAATAATAAATAAAGGAGGATGTGGGATTCGAACCCACGCACGCTTTTACACGCCTGACGGTTTTCAAGACCGTTCCCTTCAGCCGGACTTGGGTAATCCTCCATCAAAATAGTCCGTACGGGATTCGAACCCGTGTTACCGCCGTGAAAAGGCGGTGTCTTAACCCCTTGACCAACGGACCATATTTATAAAAAATGGGCACGAGTGGACTCGAACCACCGACCTCACGCTTATCAGGCGTGCGCTCTAACCACCTGAGCTACGCGCCCAAGTTAAAAACTTGGTATTTGAACAAAAGTTCAAAGCGGGTGACGAGAATCGAACTCGCGACAACAGCTTGGAAGGCTGTAGTTTTACCACTAAACTACACCCGCTTAAATGGGAGTTAACGGGATCGAACCGCTGACCCTCTGCTTGTAAGGCAGATGCTCTCCCAGCTGAGCTAAACTCCCTAAAGCTAAGCGACTTCCATATCTCACAGGGGGCAACCCCCAACTACTTCCGGCGTTCTAGGGCTTAACTTCTGTGTTCGGCATGGGTACAGGTGTATCTCCTAGGCTATCGTCACTTAACTCTGAGTAATACCTACTCAAAATTGAATATCTATCAAATACCAAGAAAACCTTACGCTTTCATATTCTCAGTTACTTTGGATAAGTCCTCGAGCTATTAGTATTAGTCCGCTACATGTGTCGCCACACTTCCACTTCTAACCTATCTACCTGATCATCTCTCAGGGCTCTTACTGATATAAAATCATGGGAAATCTCATCTTGAGGTGGGTTTCACACTTAGATGCTTTCAGCGTTTATCCCTTCCCTACATAGCTACCCAGCGATGCCTTTGGCAAGACAACTGGTACACCAGCGGTAAGTCCACTCTGGTCCTCTCGTACTAGGAGCAGATCCTCTCAAATTTCCTACGCCCGCGACGGATAGGGACCGAACTGTCTCACGACGTTCTGAACCCAGCTCGCGTGCCGCTTTAATGGGCGAACAGCCCAACCCTTGGGACCGACTACAGCCCCAGGATGCGACGAGCCGACATCGAGGTGCCAAACCTCCCCGTCGATGTGAACTCTTGGGGGAGATAAGCCTGTTATCCCCAGGGTAGCTTTTATCCGTTGAGCGATGGCCCTTCCATACGGAACCACCGGATCACTAAGCCCGACTTTCGTCCCTGCTCGAGTTGTAGCTCTCGCAGTCAAGCTCCCTTATACCTTTACACTCTGCGAATGATTTCCAACCATTCTGAGGGAACCTTTGGGCGCCTCCGTTACCTTTTTAGGAGGCGACCGCCCCAGTCAAACTGCCCGTCAGACACTGTCTCCGATAGGGATCACCTATCCGGGTTAGAGTGGCCATAACACAAGGGTAGTATCCCAACAACGTCTCCTTCGAAACTGGCGTCCCGATCTCATAGACTCCTACCTATCCTGTACATGTGGTACAGACACTCAATATCAAACTGCAGTAAAAGCTCCATGGGGTCTTTCCGTCCTGTCGCGGGTAACCTGCATCTTCACAGGTACTAAAAATTTCACCGAGTCTCTCGTTGAGACAGTGCCCAAATCATTACGCCTTTTCGTGCGGGTCGGAACTTACCCGACAAGGAATTTCGCTACCTTAGGACCGTTATAGTTACGGCCGCCGTTTACTGGGGCTTCAATTCATACCTTCGAGTTACCTCTAAGCACTCCTCTTAACCTTCCAGCACCGGGCAGGCGTCACCCCCTATACATCATCTTACGATTTAGCAGAGAGCTGTGTTTTTGATAAACAGTTGCTTGGGCCTATTCACTGCGGCTGACCTAAAGTCAGCACCCCTTCTCCCGAAGTTACAGGGGTCATTTTGCCGAGTTCCTTAACGAGAGTTCTCTCGCTCACCTGAGGCTACTCGCCTCGACTACCTGTGTCGGTTTGCGGTACGGGTAGAGTATGTTTAAACGCTAGAAGCTTTTCTTGGCAGTGTGACGTCACTAACTTCGCTACTAAACTTCGCTCCCCATCACAGCTCAATGTTATAGAACTAAGCATTTAACTCAATTCACACCTCACTGCTTAGACAGACACTTCCAATCGTCTGCTTTAGTTAGCCTACTGCGTCCCTCCATCACTACATACTCTAGTACAGGAATATCAACCTGTTGTCCATCGGATACACCTTTCGGTCTCTCCTTAGGTCCCGACTAACCCAGGGCGGACGAGCCTTCCCCTGGAAACCTTAGTCTTACGGTGGACAGGATTCTCACCTGTCTTTCGCTACTCATACCGGCATTCTCACTTCTATGCGTTCCAGCGCTCCTCACGGTACACCTTCGCCACACATAGAACGCTCTCCTACCATACCTATAAAGGTATCCACAGCTTCGGTAAATTGTTTTAGCCCCGGTACATTTTCGGCGCAGGGTCACTCGACTAGTGAGCTATTACGCACTCTTTGAATGAATAGCTGCTTCTAAGCTAACATCCTAGTTGTCTGTGCAACCCCACATCCTTTTCCACTTAACAATTATTTTTGGGACCTTAGCTGGTGGTCTGGGCTGTTTCCCTTTCGACTACGGATCTTAGCACTCGCAGTCTGACTGCCGACCATAATTCATTGGCATTCGGAGTTTATCTGAGATTGGTAATCCGGGATGGACCCCTCACCCAAACAGTGCTCTACCTCCAAGAATCTTGATGTCGACGCTAGCCCTAAAGCTATTTCGGAGAGAACCAGCTATCTCCAAGTTCGTTTGGAATTTCTCCGCTACCCACAAGTCATCCAAGCACTTTTCAACGTGCCCTGGTTCGGTCCTCCAGTGCGTCTTACCGCACCTTCAACCTGCTCATGGGTAGGTCACATGGTTTCGGGTCTACGACATAATACTAAGACGCCCTATTCAGACTCGGTTTCCCTACGGCTCCGTCTCTTCAACTTAACCTCGCATCATATCGTAACTCGCCGGTTCATTCTACAAAAGGCACGCTCTCACCCATTAACGGGCTCGAACTTGTTGTAGGCACACGGTTTCAGGTTCTATTTCACTCCCCTCCCGGGGTGCTTTTCACCTTTCCCTCACGGTACTGGTTCACTATCGGTCACTAGGGAGTATTTAGGGTTGGGAGATGGTCCTCCCAGATTCCGACGGGATTTCACGTGTCCCGCCGTACTCAGGATACTGCTAGGTACAAAGACTATTTAAAATACGAGGCTCTCACTCTCTTTGGCTGATCTTCCCATATCATTCTTCTATAGTCTTTGAGTCCACATTGCAGTCCTACAACCCCGAAGAGTAAACTCTTCGGTTTGCCCTCCTGCCGTTTCGCTCGCCGCTACTAAGGCAATCGCTTTTGCTTTCTCTTCCTGCAGCTACTTAGATGTTTCAGTTCACTGCGTCTTCCTCCTCATATCCTTAACAGATATGGGTAACAGGTAGTACCTGTTGGGTTCCCCCATTCGGAAATCCCTGGATCATCGCTTACTTACAGCTACCCAAGGCATATCGTCGTTTGTCACGTCCTTCTTCGGCTCCTAGTGCCAAGGCATCCACCGTGCGCCCTTATTAACTTAACCTTATTTTTTTCTGACCTTTCAGTCATAAACTCTTATTAATACTACAGCGTTTTTCGGTTTATTTTTCTTGTTACTATTTGATATAGATATTCAATTTTTCAATGTGCATTACTTGGTGATCTCTCACCAATGGAGCCTAGCAGGGATCGAACCGCTGACCTCCTGCGTGCAAAGCAGGCGCTCTCCCAGCTGAGCTAAGGCCCCACAAGACCTCTCAAGACTAAACAAGACCAATGTGCATTTCCTTATCCTTAGAAAGGAGGTGATCCAGCCGCACCTTCCGATACGGCTACCTTGTTACGACTTCACCCCAATCATCTATCCCACCTTAGGCGGCTGGCTCCAAATGGTTACCTCACCGACTTCGGGTGTTACAAACTCTCGTGGTGTGACGGGCGGTGTGTACAAGGCCCGGGAACGTATTCACCGCGGCGTGCTGATCCGCGATTACTAGCGATTCCGACTTCATGTAGGCGAGTTGCAGCCTACAATCCGAACTGAGACTGGCTTTTAAGAGATTAGCTTGCCGTCACCGACTTGCGACTCGTTGTACCAGCCATTGTAGCACGTGTGTAGCCCAGGTCATAAGGGGCATGATGATTTGACGTCATCCCCACCTTCCTCCGGTTTATTACCGGCAGTCTCGCTAGAGTGCCCAACTGAATGATGGCAACTAACAATAGGGGTTGCGCTCGTTGCGGGACTTAACCCAACATCTCACGACACGAGCTGACGACAACCATGCACCACCTGTCACCTCTGTCCCGAAGGAAAAGCTCTATCTCTAGAGCGGTCAGAGGGATGTCAAGACCTGGTAAGGTTCTTCGCGTTGCTTCGAATTAAACCACATGCTCCACCGCTTGTGCGGGCCCCCGTCAATTCCTTTGAGTTTCAACCTTGCGGTCGTACTCCCCAGGCGGAGTGCTTAATGCGTTAGCTACGGCACTAAACCCCGGAAAGGGTCTAACACCCTAGCACTCATCGTTTACGGCGTGGACTACCAGGGTATCTAATCCTGTTTGCTCCCCACGCTTTCGAGCCTCAGCGTCAGTTACAAAGCCAGAGACCGCTTTCGCCACCGGTGTTCCTCCATATATCTACGCATTTCACCGCTACACATGGAATTCCACTCTCCCTCTTGCACTCAAGTTAAACAGTTTCCAAAAGCGTACTATGGTTAAGCCACAGCCTTTAACTTCAGACTTATCTAACCGCCTGCGCTCGCTTTACGCCCAATAAATCCGGACAACGCTCGGGACCTACGTATTACCGCGGCTGCTGGCACGTAGTTAGCCGTCCCTTTCTGGTAAGATACCGTCACAGTGTGAACTTTCCACTCTCACACTCGTTCTTCTCTTACAACAGAGCTTTACGATCCGAAAACCTTCTTCACTCACGCGGCGTTGCTCGGTCAGACTTCCGTCCATTGCCGAAGATTCCCTACTGCTGCCTCCCGTAGGAGTCTGGGCCGTGTCTCAGTCCCAGTGTGGCCGATCACCCTCTCAGGTCGGCTATGTATCGTTGCCTTGGTGAGCCGTTACCTCACCAACTAGCTAATACAACGCAGGTCCATCTGGTAGTGATGCAATTGCACCTTTCAAGCAGATATCATGCAATATCTACTGTTATGCGGTATTAGCTATCGTTTCCAATAGTTATCCCCCGCTACCAGGCAGGTTACCTACGCGTTACTCACCCGTTCGCAACTCATCCGCTCGGTGCAAGCACCAAGCTTCAGCGTTCTACTTGCATGTATTAGGCACGCCGCCAGCGTTCGTCCTGAGCCAGGATCAAACTCTCATTAAAAGTTTGAGTTCTCACTCATTTCTGTCACTGACAGATTTATTGTTTTTTCATTGTTCAGTACTATAACCTTCAGTTATAGTGCCCTGCACATTGGTTCGTCTTGTTCAGTTTTCAAAGGTCTTTGTCGCGCTTGCGACAACTATATTAGTATATCACAGTCATTTTTCTCTGTCAACAGGTTTTTTTAACTTTTTTTATATCCTGTTTCCTTCAACCGCGATACACCCATAGTCCGTACGGGATTCGAACCCGTGTTACCGCCGTGAAAAGGCGGTGTCTTAACCCCTTGACCAACGGACCCTGAGCTTGTCAACTCTTTCTATTATACCTACTTTTTTTGACGCTTGTCAACTGCTTTGAATTTTTATAGAAAATTTTTTTCTATTTTTTTCTTTTATATTAATTACTGTTAAAACAACTACTTTTTATAAGAAAAAACACTATATACTTTTTTTATTGCGAAATAGGAAAAATCATGATCAAAGATAAAACAAAAAGCCCACTGTTGTAGGCTTTCTGTATCATATATCTTAAAATTAAAGCATTTTGTTGTAGAATTCAACGATAAGTGCTTCGTTGATTTCTGGGTTGATTTCATCGCGTTCTGGCAAACGAGTCAATGAACCTTCCAATTTTTCAGCATCGAATGATACGAATGCTGGACGTCCAAGAGTAGCTTCAACTGCTTCAAGGATAGCTGGAACTTTCAATGATTTTTCACGAACTGAGATTACTTGGCCTGGAGTCACGCGGTATGATGGGATATCAACGCGTTTTCCGTCAACAAGGATGTGACCGTGGTTTTACGAATTGACGAGCTTGACGACGAGTAGTCGCAAGACCAAGACGGTAAACTACGTTATCCAAACGACGTTCCAAAAGAAGCATGAAGTTGAAACCAAGGATTCCGCCTTTGATTTTTGTAGCTTGTACGAACAAGTTACGGAATTGTTTTTCACCCTACTCCGTAAGTGAAACGAAGTTTTTGTTTTTTTCAGCCAATTGCAAACCGTATTCTGACAATTTAGAACGGTTGTTTGGTCCGTGTTGTCCTGGTACGTAGTTACGACGTGCCAATTCTTTACCTGTACCTGTAAGTGAAAGGCCAAGGCGACGAGCTTGTTTCCAAGATGGTCCTGTATAACGTGACATATGTATGTCCTCCTAATATAAATAAAATTTCGGCGGAAATAGTCACTTAGAAAGCCCTGATTCGTGCAGATGCCCTTCGCCTAAACAGCCAAGGTTACTTGTTATAAGACACCTGTTGACGAGCTTCATGCTTTCCTGCTGCTATTTCACACAAAGGCTATTGTACCATGAAATACTACTTTTGTAAAGAGAATTTTTTTAGTTTTATTTCAAATTGAGGCTGAATGTAAACTTGCTTCCTAAGCCATACTGGCTTTCTGCTGTTATTTCACCACCTAGTTGATGAGCTAGTTCTCGTGCAATCGCAAGTCCTAATCCATGGCCACCTGTCTTCATATTACGCGACGTTTCTACACGATAAAGTCGGTTAAAAATTTTTTCCAAATCTTCAGGAAGAATACCTTGACCCTCGTCTTTCACACTGATTATCAGTTCTTCTTCTGTTAACTGAGCAAGAACTTCAATCCTAGTTCCAGGTTCTGAATATTTAAATGCATTGTTTAACAAATTGACTAGAATACGAGAAAGTTTGTCATAATAACTCTTGATTTTCGCAGACTCAGGCTTTACTTGAATGTAGACATCTCGCTCCTCTTGTTCAATCTGAAGTTGAAATTCACTCATCGACTCAATCAACAACTGATCTAAAAACACATCTTCGACTTCTTCGTCAGCTATATCTTGGGGCTGAGCGTTCAGAGTCAAAACATCCAACTCCTCGACTAGCTTGTTTAAACGCTCGGTTTGGCGACCAATCGTGGTTAAGTAATGGAGTCGTTCCTCTTCCTTGATTACTCCATCCAAAATTCCTTCCACAGTAACCTGAATGGAGGTAATGGGAGTTTTAATATCGTGAGAGAGCTGAGCAATCATCATTCTTTTTTCTTGCTCACTCTCATCAAGTGATTGAAAGGTATCTTGTAAATTGCGGGACATGTCATTAAAAGCCTGGCCCAACTCTTGAAATTCTATCGGCCCTTTGGTTTCAATTTCTGTGCTGAAATCTTTGCCAGCTATATTCTGAGCTTGTTTTTTCAAATGTTTCAGAGAAGAAAAAACAGGTGACAAAAGAAAGATGCTCACTGCAGCGCCAATGAAACTTGCAATCAAGGTCATTCCAACCAGAAAGTAAACTTCACTTTTCTCAATCAACATTCGTTGGATTGCCCAGAAAACGACCAAAATCGTTAGTAGAGTCGAAACTAGATACCCCACTAAAATATAGCTTTTTAATTTCATTTTTCACCTCTCGGTCTTTCCATTTTATAGCCCAATCCCCAAACAGTTTTGATAGCAGGAGTGTTTAAATTCGTAAACTTACTCAATTCTTGTCTCAAAGCATGGATATGAACATTGAGTGTATTGGTATCATCCACATAATCCTCTTGCCATACCTTCTCGTAAAGTTCAGTTTTTGAAAAGACTCTCTCAGGATTGCTGGCTAATATCCATAGAAGTTCAAAAGATTTTACTGTCAATTCCAAAGGCTGTTCCCCAATGCGAACCTCATGAGTCACATGGTTGATCACTAAGTCCCCAAACTCAATCTGCTCGGTCTCTCCGCCACGACTAAGACGGCGCAAGATATTATTCACTCTTAAAACTAATTCCCGTGGGCTAAACGGTTTAGCTATAAAATCATCTGCCCCCAAACTTAATCCATAAATCTTATCCTGTTCGCTTGTCTTAGCAGTTGTAAAGAGAAAGGGTTGATCAGGAGCAATATACTGAACTTCGCTGATGAAATCATAACCGTTCATATTAGGCATCATGATATCCGTGATAATGAGGTCGATAGATTTTTTTCTAAAAAGTTCTAATCCTTCCTTACCATCATGAGCAACTAAAACATCATAACCTGCCTGTAAAAGATAGCGATTTTGAATATCTAGAATATCTATCTCGTCATCAACCAACAAAATTGTCTTTTTCATCTGACACTCCTTTGACAAAAACAGTGTTATACTTGCTTTAGTATAACACTATTTTCCGTAATGTTTAAATGATTTGAATCTTAATCTTCTCGTTTGGTTTTCCAACCCAAAAATCCAACAAGACCTGCCAAGACTAGGCCAAGGGCTCCAAGTCCAGCTGTATTCGTTTGAGCTTCACCAGTATTTGGTAGCATCGGTTGCCCATCATTTTTCCTAGTTTCAGCCATGGAATCACCCATTCTCATCTCTGAAGCTTGGGCTTCCTTCATCATATCCTTCATTTTGTTCATTGAATCTGACGTAGAAGAAGGCATTGCCATCTGATCTTCTTGAGGAGTTCTGGACATCATTTCTGAACCATGAAGTCGAATCGTTACTTGACGAGTAGCAACCAGATTGGTCAAATCAGGTTTGCCATCTTTAGAGCCATAGACTTTAATAGTAGCTAGATATGTATAGGTTCCGTTAGCTCGAAGTTGCTCAAGTAAGGCCTGACCATCTTTACCAACCGTATTACCATTCAAATCTACTTCGTAGAAATATTGGCCTTTAGCCAAGCCTTCAAGTGCCAATAAAGCAGGATTTTTATCCATTCCGTTGTCTGACCATGGGGCCTTGTCTGAAGCTTTCAAGATAAGGCGAGTCAACATTCCATCACCACCAAAAGCTTCATATGGGATGACTTGGTTTACGCCGGCCAAGAATGGTCCAGGAACATTAGCCTTGTCAAGGTAGCTAGCCGGAACATCAATCATGTCTTTGACATTGTTAACAACAGACTCTTTAACCTGAGTTGGTGTGGTTGAAGCGTTCAAATTAACAGTCAAATCTTTAGTCGCTACGAGATTTGTTAAGTCAGGTTTTCCATCTTTAGCTCCGTACACTTTAATAGTAGCTTTATAACTTTGCGTTCCATTTTGTTTTAAAAGGTCAAGAAGCTCTTTATCTGATTTACCTTGAGTACCTGCCAAATCTACTTCATAGAAGTAGAGGTCTTTGCCCAATTTCTCTACTGGTGGAAGGGCAGGATTTTTAGCCGAACCGTTGTCTGACCATGGAGCCTTGTCAGAGGCTTTCAAGATAAGGCGAGTCAACATGCCGTCGCCAGCGAAGAATTCGTATGGAATGACTTGGTTGACTCCGGCTGTGAATGGGCCTGGGAAATTAGCTCTATCCAAGTAAGTAGCTGGGACATCTACTGTATCTTTGGTGTTATCAGCCACACCTTTTTGAACTTCAGCTGGAGTAGTCAAGCCATTCAAGTTGATATCCAAATCCTTAGTCGCTACAAGGTTACCCAAATCGGCCTTGCCATCTTTCGCACCGTACACTTTAATAGTAGCTTTATAACTTTGCGTTCCATTTTGTTTCAAGAGGTCAAGAAGCTCTTTATCTGATTTACCTTGAGTACCTGCCAAATCTACTTCATAGAAGTAAAGGCCTTTGCCCAATTTCTCTACTGGTGGGAGGGCAGGATTTTTAGCCGAACCGTTGTCTGACCATGGAGCCTTGTCCGATGCCTTCAAAATCAAACGAGTTAACATGCCGTCACCAGCGAAGAATTCGTATGGAATGACTTGGTTGACTCCGGCTGTGAATGGGCCTGGGAAATTAGCTCTATCCAAGTAAGTAGCTGGAACATCTACTGTGTCTTTGGTGTTGTCGGCTACGCCTTTTTGAACTTCAGCTGGAGTGGTTAAGCCGTTCAAGTTGACATCCAAATTCTTAGTCGCTACGAGGTTGCTCAAATCTGCCTTGCCATCTTTCGCACCATACACTTTAATAGTAGCTTTATAGCTTTGAGTGCCGTTTTGTTTTAACAAGTCAAGAAGCTCTTTATCTGATTTACCTTGAGTGCTGCCAAAATCCACTTCATAGAAGTAAAGGCCTTTGCCCAATTTTTCTCTACTGGTGGGAGGGCCGGATTTTTGGCTGAGCCGTTGTCTGACCATGGGGCCTTGTCAGAAGCTTTCAAGATAAGACGAGTCAACATACCGTCACCAGCGAAGAATTCATATGGGATAACTTGGTTAACACCGGCTGTGAATGGGCCTGGGAAGTTCGCTTTATCCAAGTAAGTTGCTGGGACGTCTACTGTATCTTTAGTATTGTCTGCCACACCTTTTTGAACTTCAGCTGGAGTGGTTGCTGGTTGAGCTTCACTGGCTTCGCGGTCTTGTCCAGAAACTGTAGACGCAGGACTTTCCACAGGTTTAACTGCATCTTCTGTTAGTTTCTTAGAGTCAGGTTGTGCTTGCACTTCTTCTTTTGGTGCTACAACTGGATCTTTAGCATCTGCGTCCGCTTTTTCTGGAGAGCTTGTAGTATCCAAACTTACTTTAGATACTGTGTCTGATTGTTCTGAAGGAAGAACTACATCGACTGCTTTTTTTAGAGCCTCTGCTGGTAAGTCGCTCTTTTCACTCACCGAAGTGTCGTTTGGCATGACTTGGGCCGGTGTCGGATTGACGACATCTGCACGTGCAGAACTTGGTTGACCGACTAGGACAAAGAAGCCACTAGCTACAACAACTGAAGCAACACCGACACTGAGACGGCGAATAGACCAACGAGTATATCTCTGATTTGGATTGAATTTCATAGGATTCTCCTTAGAGTTTTCTTTTTTTGATAGCTCTAGTATAATCTCCTAAAATTAAAAAGGATTAAGAAAAAGTTAAAATTTTTCTTAAATCCTTCTTATAAAATACTTATATTGACTCAATAGTCACTAGAAAAAAGAATAGTCATTTCTCTTTTAATCATTGAGGCGTGCTAGATTATCCAAATATTGGTTATTGATTACTGCCATCATATAGCCATCAGCTTTCAAAAGATCAGCTGGTCCAAATTGAACATCCAAGGGAGCATTTTCGTAGTCACGAAAACCAAGAATATTGAGATTGTATCGTCCTCGAAGGTCCAGTTGACTTAGGCTTTTGCCTGCCCACGATTGTGGAATTTTCATCTCGACAATCGAGACATTCTTGTCCAACTGAAAGACATCTACGCTATTATTAAATAGAATAGTCTGCGCTAACGAGCGACCCATCTCATACTCTGGGGAAATGACTGAATCCGCGCCAATTTTTTCAAGGACTTTTTTTGCTGTATGGCTTTTAACCTTAGCAATAACAGTTGGTACTCCTAGACTCTTGCAATGCATGACTGCAAGCACACTAGATTCTAAATTTTCCCCAGTTGCCACCACAACTGTATCGCAGGTATCAATTCCTGCTGAGAGCAAGAGCTCTTCATCGGTAATATCTCCAACCACTCCACGTACCAAGACTGGTTCGAACTGATTGATTCGCTCCTCATGGTCATCAATGGCGATAATATTTATATCATGCTGAGCGAGAGTTGTAAGAACACTACTCCCAAAAATACCCAAACCTAAAATTCCAATTGTCCGATCCGCCATAGTTTATCCTTTCTTATCCTATAGTAATGTCCGCTTTCATATAGTGGATTGTATCTTTCTTATCTGGTTGATACTCAGCCAAACTGACTAACAGTGTGAGTGGCCCGATCCGGCCGATAAACATCAGTAGCATGACGACGCTAAGAGCTAATTTACCTAACTCTGGTGTCAGATTAGCAGTTACTCCAACCGTAGCAAGTGCTGAAATTGTTTCAAACATCAGGTAGATAAATTTCGGATTCCCTTCTGCTGTTATTCCAAGTAAAATCAAACCCACCAAAAAAGTTATCAAGAAGATGATGAAGACACTGAAAGATTTTTTTGGACTGTCCGAGGTTCAAATCGTTCTCCGAGCTACATTAGCATGGGGTAATCCTAAACAGTTCACTGCGTGCAAAGACCAACAATACAAAGAAGGTTGTGATTTTTTAAGTCCCCCCGCTGTTCCACCAGGTGCCCCACCGAGAAACATTTGTAAGATATAAATCAGCAAAGTAACAGGCCGAGCCTGGGTATAAATCAATAGAAGCAAAACCCTGCCGTTCTCATGCTAACTGTCTGGAAAAAAAGCTGACTAGCAATTTTATCAGGGATACTGAGATTTCCCAATCGTTCCCTGGATTGTTCCACTCTATCAAGAGGGTTGAAACTGTTCCAGTAAATAAAAATTCCTGCTGTCAAGAAGAGAACCAACTTGGTATGGAAAGCGAAGCCGACGTTTTTTTCTTGCTCAACTGCGTGGCCAGGTCAAACCAAACCATGAAACCCTAGACCACCCTGTGATGATCAAAGCAGCAAGCACTAGATTAATCAACGGGATCAGTTTGAAAAGCTACTAAACTTGTACTTCCAAAAATTATCAAAATCCAGCATTACAGAAAAGCTGAAATAGCTACGAAAGATAGAGGTGAAAATCCCTCGACCCTAAACCAAATTCCGGAACAAAACGAAAACTTAACAGGAAGGCTCCGAGTCCTTCAACGATAAAAGTCGTCAAGAAAAATCGAACGTATGAAAACCATTAAAGACTGAGTTTCTCCATAACTAAAAGCTCTCCAGAATTGTTTCACGGCTACGAAGGCTGAGCTTTTTGCTTACTTTGAATATAAAAGACCCCTATAAAGGTCATGAGACCCCAAACCACCAATCTGGATCAAAAAAACATACAGATTAACTGACCCCAGATGTTATATGTGGTAGCTACTGGTTGAGTAAAAGAGTCCTGTCACACAGACCATGGATACTGCTGTAAAGAGATGGTCGAAAATAGGTCGCTTGGGAGCTTGTTTGCTTGCACAAATGGCAGACTCAAAAGAAGAGAGCCTGCAGAGAATAACCAAAGCAAAACTTAAAAAAATTCGACGAGCAGGTGATAAACGCCCCAAGGTCGTGTTTATTTTTTTCCGAAAAATGATTTGAATAACATAGCTACATTGTACCATAAAAACAGTTAAAAGCAGTCACATATGACTAACGATTTCAAGACAGAGTTCTAAGGCCTTGTCAAAAGCTTCTGCACCCCAATCGCGCTGATCATAATTTATCTAGATCTGCCAGAGAATCGGCTGTAAACAGCAAAGTTGACCCCAGACTGCTCCTCGAAGTTGAGCTACTGCTGCTAATGCAGCACATTCCATCTCCACAACTGCACAGCCTTCCTCCTTACGATAGGCAACTTTTTCAGCTGTTTCTCGGTAAAAACCATCTGTCGACCAGGTCATGACCTCTTTATAAGGAACTCCTAGTTGTTCCAAGACTTGCTCGATGGCAGAAATCGCTTCAACATGTACATCCATATAACGAGATGGTGGTGCATAATGGTAGCTGGCACCTTCATCACGTAACGCCCGAACTGGAACTAGAAAGGCATTTTCTTCGATATTCGTTAACACGCCACAAGTACCAGTAGAGATGATTTTCTCCACACCGTAACCAATCAACCAATCCATAAACTGGGCGGCTGGTGCAGAACCAACGGGCGCCTGGACCAGACAAACCTTCTCACCCTTGTAGTTGATGACATAAACCGGGATAAGTCTTTAGTGGCAGAAACAAACTCCCCTACGCAATCTGCTTCTACTTCCTGAGCATAGCGGTCAATCTCCTCCTCCAAAAATGCATAGATGCACTTCTTTGGCAACTGTAAATCTAATCCTTCGTGATTTGGCATGATGACTGCCTGAGGATTATCATCAAACTCTAAAATAGGAATCGCATGCTTCTGAATCATAGCCCACCTCCTCTAAATTTGTACTATTATAACAAAAGCTAAACAAAAGTCAAGATGAGAGAAAAACTTATCTTAAGCAGGAGACACTGATTAAATGCAATTTTCCTAATAGTAAAATTGCTAAAACTTAGAAATTAGTTTATAATAGATTGAATTTGAAAAAGGAGAAATCTTATGAAATTCTATTCATATGACTATGTTCTCAGTCAGATCAGTCAACAGAATTGGACCATGATTATTGTGTCGACGCTCTTAGTGATTGTGACTGGATTCTTTGCATTTAAGGCTTTCAAAGATAAAAGAGGGAGTAAGTTCCGTGAATTATCGCTCATTTCTATTTTGACCTTAATTGCTTTTGTATTGATTAGCATTACGAATCTTCAAAACAACCAATCCAATGATAATCAATTTCGTAGTTCCTTGCACTTCATCGAAATTGTATCAAAAGAGTTAGGTGTTGATAAGAAAAATGTTTATGTCAACACATCAGCAGTGACTGATGGGGCGATTATTAAGGTTGGCGACAATTTTTATCGTGCCATTAGTGGGACTGACCAAGATAGCTATTTATTAGAAAAGATGGAACTCTATAAATCAGATGTGGAACTCGTGGAGGTTGAAAAATGATAAGCTTTTTTGCTACAATTGCAATTAAATTAGCCTTGGGGCTACTTTCTCTTGTTTTTGTTATTAACGTAACAGGTAAAGGAAATTTAGCACCAAGTTCTGCAGTAGATCAAATCCAGAACTTTGTTCTCGGGGGTATTATCGGTGGGGTTATCTACAATAGTTCTATCACCATCATCCAATACATTGTTATCCTCATTATCTGGACTATTCTCATCTTGCTCCTCAAATGGCTGAATACCAATGTTTCCTTTTCATTAAACATCTGATTGACGGAAAACCTACGATTATCATTAAAAAAATGGTAAGTTAGATCCCTGAAGCCTGTCGCTCAAAAAGGTCTTGCAGCTGCAGATGTAGCTCTTAAATTGCGCGCTCAAGGAATCTTCCAACTGAAAAGATGTCAAGAGAGCTGTGATTGAGCAAAACGGACAACTGATTGTCGTAAGAATGGGTGACGAGAAATCCTAAGTACCCAGTCATTACAGATGGTGTTGTCCAAGTTGAAATCTTAGAAACCATTGGCAAAATCTGAGGAGTGGCTAACTGAGAAATTGAAAAGAAGAAGGTTTCGAAGAAGTCTCAAATATCTTTATCGCTGAATATGATAAAGGTCAATTGAATGTTGTAACCTATTAAAAAAATAAACTGATGCTTTTTCGTATCAGTTTTTTTGCTTTTTAGCATAAAAGGGTATATACTTAAATTAGTATCTGATGTAATTTAGATAATACAAAAAAATTAACGGAGGTATCCCCCATGTCAATCGAAGAAAAAAATTCAACCAAGCTAAAGGTTCTGTCAAAAGAAAGGTTTTGGTAAACTTACTGGCGATACTAAAAACTCAAGCGGAAGGAGCTGCAGAAAAAGTAGCTTCAAAAGCTAAAGAAGTTGCTGAAGATGCTAAAAGAAGCTGTCGAAGGTGCAGTATCTGGCGTAAAAAAACATCTTTAAAAAAAGACGGAGAATAATTCTTTTTCGTCCTAATAACATAAAAAACTCTCCCTTCTCTTTCGAGGAAAGGAGATTTTTCTTTTATGGTTCCACCAGGGCCACCATTCCCTTGAGGGCCACCGCCGTCCCCTCCAGGCATAGAATTGACAATCTCAGTTTGTTTTTCACCGTTGAGATAGATATCTCCACCTGTGTAGGTCGCTGTTCCATCAAAGTCAAAACCAGTTTGACCAGTCATTTTGATGGTTCCTCCATTAACTGTAATATTACCATTTGAGTCAATTGGATCCGTGTCCCCTTGACCAACTTCAACCGTCAAAGTTCCCACCATTCATAGTGAAAGAAAATTTCACTTTGTTGGGCGTTTTTGTTGGCTGCATTGACACCATCATCTGTTGAGTATATGGTGATGTCTCCACCGTTGATAGTGATTGACTTACCTTCAAGCCCTTCTGTAGAATTCTTAACGGTATAGGTACCACTATCAATAACCAAATCACCTGATGCGTGGATACCATCGTCCCCTGCAGTAACAGTGATGGTATTATCAGAGAGATACATGGTTCCTACAGATGTGTCCTCATCATTATCGACCTTAACTCCATCTTCCTTGGCATCGATAGTCATGGTTGTGCCAGTAATGTTGAGTTCATCATTGACATTAAAGGCATCTCCGACTGCTGTGATGTTGTAGGTTCCACCTGTGATGTGAAGTGTATCATTGGCCTTGATACCATTATTTTTCTTACCATCTACATTGAGAGTTCCCTTTACCATTGATGGTCAAGTCCACTTTAGAAAAGAGGGCCGCGTCAGCCTTTTCATCACTATTAGAAGCTGAATCTGACAGGCTATTGGTTGTACCATCTGCTAGAGTTAAGTAAACATGACCGGCTGATGTGGCAGAAATAGCAGCATTGGTATTGGTCATAGTCACACCGTTTAGCACGAGATGCACATCATCTGTTTTTTCAGCTTCAATCTTGATTTGAACACCATCAGATTGTCCAGAAATCACATAGGTTCCTGACTTAGAGATGGTAACGGTAGAATCTGATACAGCAACTCCGTCACCAGATACCGTCCCTGTTGATCCTGACAGAGTTACAGTTGCTGCCGTCTTTTCATCGTAGGAAGTATCGTAGTCCTTGTCTGTGAAATAGCTAGTTTTCTTAGCATCTGTAGTGGATGCCGTTGTTGTTGCGGTATTGCTAGCTGTTGTATTTGAAGTTGACTGGGTACAAGCTGTCACCAGTGCTAGAGTTACTATACTCGTTAATAAGAATGTCCATTTTTTTGCTTTCATACTCATTTTCCTCGTCTTTCATTTTACATGATCCTAGTCTACAGGGAGTTTCCTAAAAAGAAGCCTAAATTTTTTTCTGAAAAGTTTTCTTAACTCCATCCGAACTTCATTAATAATCATTATTTATGGTACAAAAAAAGAACAGCATCTTGCTGTTCTTTTAAATTTTTCTTTGACTGGAATTTCTTTGATAACTCGTGCTGGGTTGCCTGCCAGAACTACATTGTCACCAAAAGATTTAGTAATGACAGCTCCTGCTCCTGCAACAACATTATCACCTAGTGTAACACCTGGAAGGACAATAACCCCACCTCCTGCCCAGAAGTTTTTCCCAATCGTGATTGGTTTTCCAAATTCTAAACCTGAATTTCGTTCTTCTGGATCTAGAGGATGAAGAGGTGTCAAAAATTGGCAGTTAGGACCAATCATGGCATTGTCACCAATGGTAATTGGACAAACATCCAACATGGTCAGATTCCAATTGGAATAAAAATTTTCTCCCAAATGAATATTGACACCATAATCCACCACCAAACGAGTATTGACATAGAGATTTTCACCAGTTGAACCAAACCAGCCTTTGATGATTTCCATACCTTTTACGGAATCGACTTCTTCATTAAAGGAGGCTTGCTTTTGTCGTGCTGTTTGTGCTAGAGCACGAAGTTCTGGATCGAACGGGTGATAAGGTTCTCCCGCAATCATTTTTTGGTATTCACTTTTCATATCTTGATATCCTTGTTTATTTTACACGATTGTAGCATAGTTCTATCCTTAAGACAAGCAGCAAGGAGATTAAAAAAACTAGTACATCCTTGGATGCACTAGTTTTTAATTAGAAAGGTGACTTTCTCACTACTTTACAGAGTTGATTAGTCTTCTTTCTTTTTACGAGCGATAAGTCCAAATCCACTCAAGACACCTACTAAACCAAGGGCAGCAAGGCTAGCATTATCCTTAGTACCTGTGTTTGGCAATTGAGGAGTATTTTCCTTAGCTGGAGCTGGTTTAACTGGAGCTTCTGGTTTTTCTGAATCTGGAGTTGGTTCTGGATCTGGAGTTGGTTTCGGATCTGGAGTTGGCTCTGGATCTGGAGTTGGTTTCGGATCTGGAGTCTTAACCTTCTCATAAACGTGCTCTGTGTCACCGTTTGGCAACTTCTTAGTTTCAACGAAGCGGTATCCTGGAATGTCTTTCTTAGGATTTTCGCCGTCTTCTGTTGGATATCCTGGAATTTCATTTCCGTCTTTATCCTTGTGACTAGTCTTCACTTTTTCATAGACATGTTCTGTGTCGCCGTTTGGAAGTTTCTTAGTCTCTACGAAGCGGTACCCTGGAATATCTTTCTTAGGATTTTCGCCGTCTTCTGTTGGATATCCTGGAATTTCATTTCCGTCTTTATCCTTGTGACTAGTCTTCACTTTTTCGTAGACATGTTCTGTGTCGCCGTTTGGAAGTTTCTTAGTCTCTACGAAGCGGTATCCTGGAATGTCTTTCTTAGGATTTTCGCCGTCTTCTGTTGGATATCCTGGAATTTCATTTCCGTCTTTATCCTTGTGACTAGTCTTCACTTTTTTTCGTAGACATGTTCTGTGTCGCCGTTTGGAAGTTTCTTAGTCTCTACGAAGCGGTATCCTGGAATATCTTTCTTAGGATTTTCGCCGTCTTCTGTTGGATATCCTGGAATTTCATTTCCGTCTTTATCCTTGTGACTAGTCTTCACTTTTTCGTAGACATGTTCTGTGTCGCCGTTTGGAAGTTTCTTAGTCTCTACGAAGCGGTATCCTGGAATATCTTTCTTAGGATTTTCGCCGTCTTCTGTTGGATATCCTGGAATTTCATTTCCGTCTTTATCCTTGTGACTAGTCTTCACTTTTTTTCGTAGACATGTTCTGTGTCGCCGTTTGGAAGTTTCTTAGTCTCTACGAAGCGGTATCCTGGAATGTCTTTCTTAGGATTTTCGCCGTCTTCTGTTGGATATCCTGGAATTTCATTTCCGTCTTTATCCTTGTGACTAGTCTTCACTTTTTTTCGTAGACATGTTCTGTGTCGCCGTTTGGAAGTTTCTTAGTCTCTACGAAGCGGTATCCTGGAATATCTTTCTTAGGATTTTTCACCGTCTTCTGTTGGATATCCTGGAATTGCTTTTACCTTCTTTATCTACAAACGTAGTAACTGGTGTTACTGTTGGTGTGTATGTTGCAGAAGCTTTTGTTCCGTTCATATCTTCACGAACAACTGTAACAGATGGAGCTGTTCCTGTAAATTCAGGTTCTGGTTTGAAGGTTACTGTTCCGTCTGGTGCTACTGTGTAAGTACCAACACCTGGAATTGTCTTAGTTGTTGAACCATCGTCAAATGTAGCTGGAACATCATCATTCATTGGAACACGGCTATCGCCTTCCTTGAATGTTGGTTTACCAGACTGTTCTTTACCTTTTGGTCCAATAGTTGTAGCTGGTTCTGCTGTTGGTGTTACTGGTGTTACTGTTGGTGTGTACTTAGCTGTTACTGGTGTACCGTTCTTATCTACACGTTTCACAGTCACGCCTGTTCCTGTTCCTGTGAATGATTTTTCTGGTACGAATGTTACAGTTCCATCTGGAGCTACTGTGTATGTTCCTTCACCTGGAATTACCTTAGTTGTTGAACCATCTTCAAATGTTGCTGGAACATCGTCATCCATTGGTACACTTGGATTACCTTCTGTAAACTTAGGTTTACCTGTTTGTGTCTTACCTTGGATATCTGTTGATGTTACTGGTTCTGCTGTTGGTGTGATTGGTGTAACAGTTGGTGTGTACTTAGCTGTTACTGGTGTGCCGTTCTTATCTACACGTTTCACAGTCACGCCTGTTCCTGTTCCTGTGAATGATTTTTCTGGTACGAATGTTACAGTTCCATCTGGGGCTACTGTGTATGTTCCTTCACCTGGGATAGTCTTAGTTGTTGAACCATCTTCAAATGTTGCTGGAACATCGTCATCCATTGGTACACTTGGGATCACCTTCTGTAAACTTAGGTTTACCTGTTTGTGTCTTACCTTGGATATCTGTTGATGTTACTGGTTCTGCTGTTGGAACTACTGGAGTAATCTTAGGTGTGTAAGTTGTTTCTACGGCAGTACCGTTAGCATCTTTAGCTTGAACCTTAACTGGAACAACATCACCTGAGTATGACTTGTCAGTTGGTGTGAATGTTACAACACCTGTTGCTTTATCAACTGTGAAAGTACCGATTTCTTTACCTTCTGGTGATTTAGCAACTACTGATGTAGCTGGTTGACCATTTTCGTCAAGAAGAGTAATCGTATCCTTGTCGATTGGTGCAACTGGGTCACCTTCTGTGAATGTAACAGTACCAGTTTGAACCACACCTTGAGGTGCTACTGATTCAGCTGGTGTAGCTGTTGGTGTTACTGGTGTTACTGTTGGTGTGTACTTAGCTGTTACTGGTGTACCGTTCTTATCTACACGTTTAACAGTTACGCCTGTTCCTGTTCCTGTGAATGATTTCTGGTACGAATGTTACAGTTCCGTCTGGTGCTACTGTGTATGTTCCTTCACCTGGGATAGTCTTAGTTGTTGAACCATCTTCAAATGTTGCAGGTGTATCATCATCCATTGGTACACTTGGATCACCTTCTGTGAAGGTTGGTTTACCTGTTTGTGTCTTACCTTGGATATCTGTTGATGTAACATCTTTAGCTGTTGGTGTTACCGGTGTTACTGTTGGTGTATATGTTGCAGAAGCTTTTGTTCCGTTCATATCTTCACGAACAACTGTTACAGCAGGAGCCTTACCAACAAATGATTTTTCAGGAACAAATGTTACTGTTCCATCAGCTGCTACTGTGTATGTACCAACTCCTTCAACTGTCTTAGTTGTTGTTCCATCGTCAAATGTTGCTGGAACAGCTTCGTTGATTGGAACAGTTTTTTCTACTCCATCAACAGTCACAGTTCCACCCTTGAACTCAGGTTTCCCTGTTTGAGTTGCACCTTGAATGTCTGTTGTTTCAGCTGGAGTCGCAGTTGGAGTTACTGGAACAATCTCAGGAGTGTAAGTTGTATCAACCTTGATTCCGTTTGAGCTTTCGGCTTGAACCTTAACCGGAGTTACTTTACCTGTATAAGATTTATCAGTTGGTTTGAATGTTACAGTACCAGTTGCTGGGTCGACCGTGAATGTACCGATTGGTGTTGTTCCATCTTCAGCATAAGCTGGTGTCGTTGTAACTTCATTGCCATCTTTATCCAAAAGTGTGTAGCTATTCTCTTTAATGGTGATAGCTTTATCTTCACCATTTACTTGAACAGTTGTTCCTGCAAAGGTTGGTGTACCTGTTTGAGTTGCACCTTGGATATCTTTTGAAGTTGCAGGGCTTGCAGTTGGAACTGCTGGCACAACAGTTGGTGTGTAGGTCGCATCTGAAGTAATGGTTGCAGTCTTACCATTAGCATTTGTAATAGTAGCAGTTGCCTGAACAGTTACTCCTTTTGCAGTACCGACAAAGTCTTTTTCTGGCGTAAATGTTACCGCTCCTGTAGTAGGATCAATAGTGTAAGTTCCTTCTCCTGGAACAGTCACAGTAGTTTCATCAGTAGGTTGACCAGTTGCTGGATCTACCAATTTCTTACTTGTGATTTTTCGCAGTCTTATCGTTGCTCAACTCAAATGTAGGAGTTTGAGTTTGTGGAACGTTTTGGACATCCTCAGACACTTTATCTGTTGGTGTGATTGTAACTGGAGTTACAGTTGGTGTGTACTTAGCCGTAGCAGTCTTGAGGTATTCATCACGAACTGTTCCATCTTTATCTCTTCCGACAGGTGCAGTCAATGATACAGTAATACCTTTTGCAGTACCAGTAAATCCTGGTTCTGGAACAAAGGTAACTTCTCCTGTAGCATCATTGATTGAGTATGTTCCTTCTCCCGCTACTGTTACAGAAGTTGCGTTGGTGACTTGTCCAGTTGCTGGGTCCACTAGTTTAGCAGGATACTCCAAGCTTGGAGTGACAGCAATCTTTTCACCATTAGCATTTGTAAGAGTTGTGTTAAAAGTTGGTGTACCTGTTTGAGTTGCGCCTTGGACATCCGTTGAAGTCTTATCAACCCCTTCAATATCACTTGGAGTAACTGTTGGGATGTAAAGACCCATCCATTGTGTTTAATACTGTATCAACGTTTGCTTCCTTATCAGGGAATTTAGTTGACCAACCAGTATCGTAGCCATTGCTATCTGTACGACGGATAGAGATTCCATCAGCGGTGCCTAGGAATTTATCTTCTGGGATGAACTCCACATCAACAGAAGTTCCGTTTGGAGTGATCTTATATTTCCCTTGACCAGCTACAGCATAGTAGCCATCTGCGCCAGGTGTTACGACTTGACCTGTACGGTTATCGATCATTTGTGGAGCTACTGTTTCATCAATTTTTGCTGACTCAGTTAGGCTATAGCCTTGCAAACCTCGAGCAGTAAAGGCTACGGTTGCTGTTTGTTTGGCACCTTGAGGACCAGTTGTTTCTTTGACTTCTCCTTTTTGGTGGGTGAGTGATTTGAGTCTTGAAAGTCCTCAACCTCCCCTGAAAAGGCCATTCCTGTCGGACTCTCAATTTGAGCAGCATCCTTAGCAATTCGTAACCGTACTCCTAGTTCGTTGACACTAGGATCGATATAGGTTTTGCTCTTGGTGAATCTTAGGGTAACGGCTCCATCCTTAGTAATGGTTGCTAAATCAGAGCGTTCGTCTTCATCAAAGGTACCGTTTTGGTTAAAGTCAACCCAACCATAAATATTGGCTTGAGGCGCCCCGTCTGTATGAGCTTCAACAGTAATCGTATAATTCCCTGGTTTTGTACGATCCATCTTGATCAACTCATTGGTTTTTCCTTTGAGGTCATTCGGAAGCAATTGGTCGATTCCTTCATCAGCTGTCGTCGTTTTATCATCACCGGTCCAATCAAGAGCATTGTTTTCATCCATATCAGGACTCAAGTGACCAAGGTAAGGTTGGTTAACTTTTTTACCGGTTATTCCATCAACCGTTGCGATAGAATGAATCGCCTTACCGTATGATTCAGGCGCATCTCCCTCATCAAGCGGGAAGAATCCAAACATAGCGGATTGTTTACCACTAGATGCAATGTAAAGACCAATCTCAGAAGCCCCCTTTGTCATAACAAGGGGAACAGCAAATTTACTAGCTGATACGTTTGGGCCAAAGACACCCGTTCCAAGTCCAGCAGTTGTTAAATCAGCACTTTGAAAATACTTCCAGGCAACTGCTTTTTTGTCTGGTCCCGCTTGCGTGGAATCACGAAGTTGTTGTGTATTCCAATTTCGAATATCAATTCCTTCAACCGGAACTGGTTTATGATAACTAAAATTATTCGCTGGGTCAAAATAATAAGTAAGATCTTGTGGGGCATAAGTTCTAGTTGACTTATCACCATTCTTATACCATTCACCAATGTGTTGCCATCCTTCTCCGTTGGTGGTAAACATAACCACCTCACCTGGGTTAGCGGACTCGCCATCTGCCATGACAACGGCTGGTCTGACTACTTTCCCGCGGAAAGTAGCGGAGACTTCAAACTGAACCCCAATATTACCGCCGTTCAAGTCGGAACTGATGGTTGTTTTTTTAGTACCAGTATTGATGCCTTCTGTTCGTACTTCTGTCCAGCGATTTTGAGCTTCAGCAATAACTTTGGCTTCCTCACCAGCAGCAAATGCAGCTTTGGTAGTACTATCAGAACTCCCACTCACATAACCATTTCTAGCATTTGGATCATAGGTAGCTTTTTCAGCAGCCGTCGCTCCTCGGTCTTCTAAACGCTTTTTGTAGATTTCTGTCGCTTGGAAGGGTTTCAAAGACTTGACTTTGATGGTAACCACATAGCCCGGCATAATTTCCTTGGTGTAGGTCGCGCCGACTTGGAGTGCTAGTTTACCATCTGATGTAGTCGTTGTACCTGTCCAGTTAGCAGTATCCCCAAAGTCCAACCAAGAAATTTGGCTGGCCAAGTCTGCAGCTTTGATATTTGTTGTAAAGCCTGGTTTTGCTTCTTTTGGAGTTGAAGTTGCGTCTACAACGTCTGCACCAATTCCAGTAGCTGTTGCAGTATCTGCACGGAAGGCTGTGTTTTTATCAATCTCTTTTCCATTACGAGGGTCGTTTTTCCCTGTATTTGCGATTGCGTTTGTACCTTCAGCTGGTTTTGTGTTTTCTGCAGGTTTCCCTGTAGTAGCTTCTGTCTTTTCAGTAGCTGCTACTTCTGTTTCGGTTACAGCTTTTTCTTTGTTTTTAAGCTTAGAATTGACAATTGTTACAAGTGATTGATAAGCCGCATCCAATTCAGCTTGACTTGTAGCAGAAGTAAGTGCATTTTTAGCATTAGCAAGACCTACCTTTAAGAATTTCAACGCTCTCGTCTGTCTTGTTGCTGTATTTACCATTTGCCACGTTTGCTTCAATTTCAGCAACGTAAGCTGCCAATTTTTCGCTATTTAGCTCAGGTTTTACTTCAGTAGAAACTGCAGGTGCTGCTTCTGCTTGATAAGTTACTTCTTTAGCAGGTGCTGCTTCTGCTGCTTCTGTAGTTACAGGAGCCTCTGTTTTATCTGCTTCTGTTGTAGTTGCAACTCCATCAACTTGTTTTTCTTGTGTTACTTCATCAGCTCCAACACCTGTAGCCGTTCCGAGCATCACTAACGTTCCGAGTAAGACCGAGCAAACTCCTACATGAAGCTTACGGATCGAGAATCGACTAATTCGGTCGTTAAACAGATCATTTTTCATGATTTACCTCCAATACCCTTTAGGGAGTGTATATATTGTTATATTTTATGCATTGTTTTTCAAAACCTCTAAACATGCAACGTCTTATTTTAGCACTATTATACTTAAAATCAAAGCATTATGCTCATTGTTTTGAGAATTGAAAATCAGTATACATTTATTCCATTTTATTTACTATTATTTTCAGAAAAATATGCATATGATTTTCATGTTCATACACACCAAAAGAGGGAATGCCCTCTTTTGGATAAATAGGTTTATTCACTTGTTTCAACAGTCTCGACTTGGACATCCACTTGCTCTTCTTGTGAATCTGCAAGGAGAGATTCTTCGTTGACTGCTTGTGGTTCAAGGTTACGGTAGCGAGCCATACCTGTACCAGCTGGGATGATTTTACCGATGATAACATTTTCCTTGAGACCAAGGAGATGGTCTTTCTTACCACGGATAGCTGCATCTGTAAGGACACGAGTTGTTTCCTGGAAGGAAGCAGCTGACAAGAAACTATTTGTTTCAAGTGAGGCTTTTGTGATTCCCATTAGGACTGGACGACCTGTTGCTGGAACTCCACCTGCGATAAGAACATCTTTGTTAGCATCTGTAAAGTCGTTGATATCCATGAGAGTACCCATGAGAAGGTCTGTATCTCCTGGATCCATGACGCGAACTTTACGGATCATTTGACGAACCATTACCTCGATGTGTTTGTCACCGATTTCTACCCCTTGGCTACGGTAAACTTTCTGTACTTCACCTAGAAGGTAAGTTTCAACTGACAAGACATCACGTACAGCAAGGAGACGTTTTGGTTGGATAGAACCTTCTGTCAAGGCTGCACCGCGAGAAACTTGGTCTCCAACTTCTACACGCATACGTGCTGTAAATGGCACCACATATTCGCCTTCTCCAGTTTCACCTTTAACAAAGACTTTCTTAGTACGAGTTGAAGCATCTTCTTCGATTGCTGTAACTTCCCCTTTGACTTCTGTGATGACCGCTTCCCCTTTCGGATTACGGGCTTCAAAGATTTCTTGGACACGAGGAAGACCTTGAGTGATATCGGTATTTGAGGCAACCCCACCCGTGTGGAAGGTACGCATTGTAAGCTGTGTACCAGGTTCCCCGATAGATTGGGCAGCGATTGTACCAACTGCTTCACCGACTTCAACAGCATCACCAGTCGCTAAGTTAATACCATAACAGTGACGGCAGACACCATGACGAGTGTTACATGTAAATACTGAGCGGATAGTTACTTCTTCAACACCAGCATTGACAATTTCACGAGCCTTGTCTTCTGTGATCAATTCATTTGGACCAATGATAACTGCACCCAGTTTCTGGGATGCTTTAACAGTTTTTCTTAGTGTAACGACCATTGAGACGCTCTTCGAGAGACTCAATCATCTCTTTACCTTCAGTGATAGAACGGATCAAGAGACCACGGTCAGTTCCACAGTCATCCTCACGGATGATAACATCTTGGGCAACGTCAACCAAACGACGAGTCAAGTAACCTGAGTCGGCTGTCTTAAGGGCCGTATCGGTCATACCTTTACGGGCACCGTGAGTTGAGAAGAACATTTCGAGTACTGACAAACCTTCGCGGAAGTTTGAAAGGATTGGCAATTCCATGATACGTCCGTTCGGAGCAGCCATCAGACCACGCATACCGGCAAGCTGTGAGAAGTTTGAGATGTTACCACGGGCTCCAGAGTCCATCATCATAACGATAGGGTTCTTAGGATCTTGGTTGGCAACCAAACGTTTCTCGAGTTTTTCACGGGCAGCACGCCATTCAGCTGTAACAGCATTGTAGCGTTCGTCATCTGTGATCATACCACGACGGAATTGTTTTGTGATTTGTTCTACACGTTTGTGTGATTCTTCGATGATTTCAGCCTTGTCTTCAACGACTGGAATATCGGCGATACCTACTGTCAAACCTGCAAGAGTTGAGTGGTGGTAACCGAGGTTCTTCATACGGTCAAGTAGGGCAGATGTTTCTGTCGTACGGAAACGTTTGAAGATTTCAGCGATAATATTTTCAAGGTTTTTTTCTTCTTGAATGGTGGGTTGAGTTTCAAGTCCTTCAATAGCTTCCTTGATATTTCCACCTAATGGCAAGAAGTACTTAGCCGGAACACCTTCTGTCAAGTTAGCGTTTGTTGGCTCTTGCAAGTAAGGTAGTCCTTCTGGCATGATATCGTTGAAGAGGATTTTACCAACAGTTGTAAGCAAGATTTTGTGTTTTTGCTCTTCTGTCCCATGGTTTGTTCAGGCTATCTGTTGCGATACCAACACGTGAGTGGAGGTGAACATAACCATTACGGTAAGCCATGACAGCTTCGTCACGGTCCTTGAAGACCATACCTTCGCCTTCACGACCAGCTTCTTCCATAGTCAAGTAGTAGTTACCCAAAACCATGTCCTGAGATGGAGTAACAACTGGTTTCCCATCTTTAGGGTTCAAGATATGCTCAGCAGCAAGCATCAAGATACGAGCTTCTGCTTGGGCTTCTTCTGAGAGCGGTACGTGGATGGCCATTTGGTCACCGTCAAAGTCGGCATTGTAGGCTTCACAGACAAGTGGGTGCAAGCGAAGGGCTTTACCGTCAATCAAGACAGGTTCAAAGGCTTGGATACCCAAACGGTGAAGGGTAGGTGCGCGGTTCAAAAGTACTGGGTGTTCTTTGATAACTTCTTCGAGGATATCCCAGATGCGTTCATCTCCGCGTTCTACCAAGCGTTTAGCCGCTTTAACGTTTTGCACGATATCGCGCGCAACGATTTCACGCATCACGAATGGTTTAAAGAGCTCGATTGCCATTTCACGTGGCACACCACATTGGTACATCTTAAGAGTTGGACCAACGGCGATAACGGAACGGCCTGAGAAGTCAACACGTTTACCGAGCAAGTTTTGACGGAAGCGTCCTTGTTTACCTTTGAGCATGTGGCTCAATGATTTAAGTGGACGGCTACCTGGCCCTGTGATTGGACGACCACGACGACCATTGTCAATCAAAGCGTCAACCGCTTCTTGAAGCATACGCTTCTCATTTTTGAACGATAATACCTGGTGCATTCAACTCAAGCAAACGAGCCAAACGGTTATTACGGTTGATAACACGGCGGTAAAGGTCGTTCAAGTCAGATGAGGCAAAACGGCCACCATCCAACTGCAACATTGGACGAAGATCTGGTGGAATAACTGGAAGGATGTTGAGAATCATCCACTCAGGCTTGTTGCCCAGACTTGTGAAAAAGCGTCTAAAACATCCAAACGACGGATAGCTTTTGACACGTTTTTTTGTCCAGTAGCTGTTTTTAACTCTTCTTTGAGTTCAGCAATTTCTTTTTCAAGATCTACTTGTTTCAAGAGGTCTTGGATAGCTTCAGCACCCATTTTGGCAACGAATGAACCATGACCATACTCACGCAAGCGTTCACGGTATTCACGCTCTGTCATGATAGACTTTGTGCTCAAGTGGTGTATCTTTTGGATCAATCACCACGTAAGCAGCAAAGTAGATAACTTCCTCGAGGGCACGAGGACTCATATCAAGGGTCAAGCCCATACGGCTTGGAATCCCCTTTGAAATACCAGATATGAGATACAGGAGCTTTTTAACTCGATGTGTCCCATACGTTCACGACGAACTTTTTGTACGCGTTACTTCAACACCACAACGGTCACAAACAATCCCTCTGTAACGAATGCGTTTGTATTTACCACAAGCACATTCCCAGTCTTTTTGTAGGACCAAAGATCACTTCGTCAAAGAGTCCTTCACGTTCTGGTTTCAACGTACGGTAATTGATTGTTTCAGGTTTTTTTGACTTCTCCATAAGACCATGAACGGACTTTTGCTTGGAGAAGCTAGTGTGATTTGCATACTTTTTAAAACGATTTACATCAACCACTATTTCTTCCCTTTCTATTATAAGTGAACTGCTTATTCTTGTTCAGCAGCTTCTTCTGTTGCTTCCGCTTTTGTTGCTTTCTCAGCTTCTTCAGCTTCAAAGGCTGCTTTAGCCTCTTGGGCTGCTCTTTCGCGGGCTTTTTCAAGGTCATCTACGTGGATGACATCTTCGTCCATTCCTTCATCAAGGTCACGAAGTTCCACTTCTTGATCGTCTTCGTCAAGGACACGCATGTCAAGACCAAGAGATTGCAATTCTTTTACAAGAACTCGGAATGATTCTGGAACACCTGGTTTTGGAATTGGTTTTCCTTTTGTAATGGCTTCATAAGCTTTCAAACGTCCGTTGATATCGTCAGACTTGTAAGTCAAGATTTCTTGAAGGACATTTGACGCACCATAGGCTTCAAGCGCCCAAACCTCCATCTCACCGAAACGTTGTCCACCAAACTGAGCTTTACCTCCGAGTGGTTGTTGTGTAACGGTTGAGTATGGTCCGACTGAACGAGCGTGCAATTTATCATCAACCATGTGGTGGAGTTTGATCATGTACATGACACCAACTGACACACGGTTATCAAATGGTTCACCAGTACGACCATCGTATAGGATCGTCTTAGCGTCGCTATCCATACCTGCTTCTTTGACAGTGTCCCAAAGATCTTCAGAACTTGCTCCGTCAAAGACTGGTGTTGCGATGTGAATACCAAGAGTACGAGCCGCCATACCAAGGTGAAGCTCCATAACCTGACCGATATTCATACGTGATGGTACCCCAAGCGGGTTCAACATGATATCGACTGGAGTTCCATCTGGAAGGTAAGGCATGTCTTCTACAGGAACGATACGAGAGAGACAACCCCTTTGTTCCCGTGACGTCCGGCCATCTTATCTCCGACCTTAATCTTACGTTTTTGAGCGATGTATACGCGAACAAGCATATTCACACCAGATTGCAATTCATCACCGTTTGCACGTGTAAAGATTTTAACATCACGAACGACACCGTCGGCACCGTGTGGTACACGAAGGGAAGTATCACGCACTTCACGAGACTTGTCTCCGAAGATAGCGTGCAAGAGACGCTCCTCAGCAGAAAGATCTTTTTCACCCTTAGGTGTTACTTTACCTACAAGGATATCTCCTTCTTTAACCTCAGCACCAATACGGATAATACCCATTTCGTCAAGGTCTTTAAGGGCATCTTCACCAACGTTTGGAATTTCACGAGTGATTTCTTCAGGCCCAAGCTTTGTATCGCGTGTTTCTGATTCGTATTCTTCGAGGTGAACAGATGTGTAAACATCGTCTTTGACCAAGCGTTCGCTCATGATAACGGCATCCTCGAAGTTGTAACCTTCCCATGTCATGTAGGCAACGATTGGGTTTTGTCCAAGCGCCATTTCACCTTTTTCCATAGAAGGTCCATCAGCGATAAAGTCACCTTTTTCGATGACATCGCCAACTCGAACAAGGGTACGTTGGTTATAAGCAGTACCTGAGTTTGAACGACGGAATTTTTTTGGATGTGGTAAACATCAAGGGAACCGTCTTCACGACGAACTTCTACCTTGTCCGCATCCGCATAGGTAACCTTACCACCATGTTGTGCAATAACTGCAGCTCCTGAGTCATGGGCTGCTTGGTATTCCATACCAGTACCAACGAAAGGCGCTTTAGGGTCAATCAACGGAACAGCCTGACGTTGCATGTTGGCACCCATGAGGGCACGGTTAGAGTCATCGTTTTCCAAGAAAGGAATACATGCTGTCGCAACGGCAACTACCTGTTTAGGAGAAACGTCCATATAATCAACGCTTGATGCTGGATATTCTTGGTTAACCCCTTGGTGACGTCCCATGACAACTTTTTCAGCAAAAGTTCCATCTGCGTTCAATTTAGAGTTAGCCTGAGCTACTGTGTATTCATCTTCTTCATCGGCAGTCAACCAAACAATTTCGTTGGTAACTTTACCAGTTGCACGGTCAACTTTACGGTATGGTGTTTGAATGAAACCATACTTGTTGAGGTGTCCGTATGAAGACAAGTTGTTGATCAAACCGATGTTTGGTCCTTCAGGTGTTTCGATTGGACACATACGACCATAGTGAGTGTAGTGCACGTCACGCACTTCATATCCAGCGCGGTCACGTGTCAAACCACCAGGCCCTAAGGCAGACAAACGACGTTTGTGAGACAGCTCAGAAAGTGGGTTGTGTTGGTCCATGAACTGTGACAATTGTGAAGAACCAAAGAATTCTTTAATCGCTGCAGTCACTGGACGGATGTTAATGATTTGTTGAGGTGTCAATACTTCGTTATCTTGAACAGACATACGTTCACGAACATTACGTTCCATACGTGAAAGTCCAAGACGTACTTGGTTGGCAAGCAATTCACCAACGGCACGAATACGACGGTTTCCGAGGTGGTCGATATCATCGATACGACCGATGCCTTCAGCCAAGTTAAGGAAGTAGCTCATTTCAGCAAGGATATCTGCCGGAGTGATAGTGCGAACTTTATCATCTGGATTTGCATTACCGATAATTGTTACAACACGGTCTGGATCAGTTGGTGCCACAACCTTGAATTTTTGAAGAACAACTGGTTCTGTCAAAACAGCTGAGTCATTTGGAGTGTAGACAATCTTATTCAAATCGCCATCCAAGTGACTTTCGATGCTTTCGATGACATCGCGAGTCATAACAGTACCTTTTTCAACCAAGATTTCACCAGTTTCAGGGTCCACCAATGGTTCAGCTATTGTTTGGTTGAGCAAACGAGTTTTAATATTTAATTTCTTGTTAATCTTGTAGCGTCCAACAGCTGCCAAGTCATAACGACGTGGGTCGAAGAAACGAGCCACAAGTAAGGTACGTGAACTCTCAGCAGTTTTTGGTTCACCTGGACGAAGACGCTCATAAATTTCTTTCAAAGCTTCGTCTGTACGAGAGTCCATTGGGTTCTTGTGGATGTCTTTTTCAACAGTGTTGCGAACTAACTCGCTGTCTCCAAAGATATCAAAGATTTCGTCATCGCCTGAGAAACCAAGTGCACGAACCAAAGTCGTAAATGGAATTTTACGAGTACGGTCGATACGAGTATAGGCGATATCTTTTGAGTCGCTTTCAAGTTCCAACCAAGCTCCACGGTTAGGGATAACAGTTGAACCGTAGCCCACTTTACCGTTTTTGTCTACTTTATCATTAAAGTAAACACCTGGAGAACGCACCAACTGTGATACGATAATACGTTCACCACCGTTAATGATGAAAGTCCCCATCTCAGTCATGATTGGGAAATCTCCAAAGAAGACTTCTTGAGTTTTGATTTCGCCAGTTTCTTTGTTAATCAAGCGGAAAGTTACAAAGATTGGTGCTGAATAACTAGCATCATGGATGCGAGCTTCTTCAAGCGTATATTTAGGTTCTTTGATTTCGTAGCCAACAAATTCCAACTCCATTGTTTCTGTGAAGTTTGAAATTGGCAATACATCTTCAAACACTTCCTTCAGACCATGGTCTAGGAAAATCTTTAAATGAATCAGTTTGAATTTCAATCAAATTTGGTAAGTCAAGAACTTCTTTGATTCTTGAAAAACTACGACGGGTACGATGTTTCCCGTATTGAACGTCATGTCCTGCCAAGATGATTCTCCTTTGTAAATAAAGTTCCAAGCTTAGTCGCCTAAGCTAATAATTATCGTTTAATGGTTCTAAAACCCCTATCAACTTATCCCCCTTGACTAATTTTTCAGAATCTTTAAATCTCTGTTACAGATGCAAAAAATACCGAAAAAAAGCACAAAAAGAGCAGTTAAATCCGACTTTTTTGAGGAGATTTAACTGCTGTGAGCCTTGTCCGGACAATATTTCAGACAAAACCTACGACAAATGATTACTCATATTATACCTGATTTTCTCTGATTTTTCAAGACCTTTGACGGTTTTTTTCTTGCTTTGGTATAGGTGTGGTTTGTTTTCAGAAAAGGTGATTTTCATACACCAACCTTACTGTGGTTTTTCTAGGATGAAAATTTCATCCGAAGAATAACTGCTTTCCTTGTAGCCTAGCTGTTCATATTGTTTGATCAGTTCGACATAGAGTTCACTCGTATCCTTACTCTTTCTTGGAATCACCACAAAATCAATAGATGAGTCCACTTTCTGACCGTTGTGATAGAAAATGTCATATAATTTTTGGTGTTTTCTAAGAATTGGTGTATATGGATGTTCGGCGACAACTGAAGATTCAGACGGCAGACTTTCTAGTGTGTATTGTATATTTTCAAAATTTTGTTTATTCTGATGATAATAGCCAATATTAAAATTCCATTTATGCGTCAATTGGTGTAAGAGTATTCCAGATACAACAATACCTATCGTAACGGTAAGAACAATTAATTTCTTGCAAAATCTTGTGGATTTGTAGTTCTTCCAGAGAGAGTAGAGCCATTAAAAATAGTAAAGCTCCACTTCCATAGCTATACTGAGCGCCAATATCATATTGGTAAATCCAGTTAGGCAACAAATTAATGACAACAAGTGGTAGAGCCAATAAATAATTTTCCCAACGTCGTTGAACAAGAGGTAGGAAACAAAGTGGAGCAAGCATTAAGAACAAATAGCCCAATCTTTTCGCGGTGAAAATTGTACTGATCACATATTCTGGATGGGTCAAGAGATTTTTCAAGACCATGAGCAATCCACTCTCACCATTCTGTAGGTAGGTATCGAAACGAGAGACCATACCTCCTTCACCATAAACACTCAAGAGATACATCGCAAACATGAAATAAACAATCGGTAAAACGATATTTGTTAACAGTATCCGTACCTTTGTTGTTTTCGATAAGGTGAAACGTTTTTGTAAAAGGAAGTAGGCGCCAATGCTAATTACATAGATAAAAGCATCTTCTTTTACCAGCAAGAGTAGCACAGTCGAACATAATATTCCCAATTTTTGCTCAGAAACAATGAAATAGAATAACCAGAATATCAAAGCAGTTAGGAAACAATTCTCGTGGAGATGAGTCCCTCCTGAAGTTGTAATAACTGGGAATAAAACAAACCATGCTACTGTCAATATATTTGTTAGTTTAGAAAGTTTGAATTTAGGGAGCAGTAGTTTCAGAGGAATAATTGCAGAAAAAGCAACTAAAACCTGTAAAATGTCTAACGTCTCTATATACGGGAATAATTTATAAAAAGGAAGCATTAGATAAAAGATTGGAGACACGTGTACCGCAAAATGGGAAAGCACTCTGTCTCTCTCCAATGTTGTAATCGGAGTCCAATCTGTATTCATACGCTCAAACATTTGAGAAAAAATACCAATGTCAAAGGTAGTTACTTCAATTGTCTTGACTTTATAGTAGACAACGACACAGAGATACAAAACATAAATAATGCTAAGAGATAAGACTGCCCACCATACTATTTTTTTATGCTTTTCTAAAAACTCCTTTACTGGTAACTGTACAAAAAGTAAAATCAGTACAGCAGAAACAATCACTGCTAAAACGACTGGCCAAATTAATGTATAAAATCTTGTAGTCGTTAAATCAACGGCATGAAAACCAAGCGCCGGATCATTAAAATTCGTATCAACTAGGGTTAACAGTCGGGGGAGTCCCCCTACCACCGTAAACAAATATAAAAAAGATAAGGTTTCACCTTTGAACTTAAAAAACACAAAGAGAACCACAGCCAAAAGTAGTAAACCTATCGCCAGGAAAAATGAAATACTTTTATAGACAGCAAAAAATAAGGCTAGGCATGAAATAAGAATATTAATCCTACGAATATTGAGGGATGACTTTGTTTCCACTACCCCAATGGATACTGCTGCTATAAGAAAGACCAAGATTTTGTCAAAAACAGGTCCCGAATTTAGACTTAGAAAAAGATCTCGCGGAGCATAGTGCAATAAATTCAGTAAAATAACTATTAAGTATGCACCGAGACCATACGATAAAAATTGCTTTCGTTTTTCAAAAATATTTCCTAATACTTTTTCCACAGTTATAATCCTCCTAATAATAAGATAATTGTATCATAATCCTTCCATTCCTTCTATCCTTTTTTGAATCTTTTGCAACACTATCAATGTAATAGCTTCAATTTTTCATTCTCGAAAAAACTGAATAGAAAAAAGAGCAGTTCAAACTACTTCTAAAGTAGACTGAACCGCTCTTTTCTAATTTCCCACTCTAACTCGCGTCACGATACCATCTTTATCAATCATGCTGAACTCTGAAGAGGAAATCCACTGAGTTATCGCCTTGCCAGTTTGAGATTGAGCAAATACTTTTAATAATTCCTCTTTGTTCTCAACTTCAACGACATAGTAGGCTAGCCCCACCATTCCATGCTCACGAGGAGCTAAGTTTTTACCTCCCCATTCATTGACAGCCAAATGATGATGATAGTCACCTGATGCAATCCAACTGGCGTGTGGAATCGTGAATTTATCCTTAAGACCTAGAGAACCTTGGTAAAAGGCAGACGCTTCTCGACTGTTTTTAACGGATAGATGAACATGTCCCATTCTAGTACCACTTGCAATCACAAAGGGATCTAGTTCTTGTCCCAGTTCATAGATATCTTGGGCAGACAGTTCTTCTGTCACACCAATAATACGGCCATCCTCACGAATATCCCAGACTGTTACAGGTTTGTCTCTGTAGAGTTCAATACCATTACCCTCTATATCTTCCAAATAGATAGCCTCGCTATAACCATGGTCCGCTCCACCAACTAACGGTATCTTTAAATCGAGCAAGTGTTTAAAAACATTAGCCAAGTCTTCTCGGCTCGGTAAGAGCAAGGCCATATGATAAAGTCCGTAACTCTGCTTAGGATTGCTGGCTTCCTCTATTTGGATCAGTTTTACTAACGGCTTTCCTCCAGCACCTAAAAGAACTTCTTTCTCCGATTGATTCAAAATCTCCAAACCTAGTAATTGGTGATAAAAAGCCGTCTGACTTCCTAAATCTCTAACATTTAAAGCAACCTCTGCCAAATGAATGCGACTATTATATTCATAAACCATAGAAAAACTCCTTTGTTGTAACTTTTTTAGTTACATCTATTATACTCCCTTATCAACTAATGTCAATTCAGATGCTTAGGGATGGAAAAACAAACAATCCTCCCATGTAGGAAGGATTGTTTCGATTTAATGAGCCAACATTTCTTGGGCGATTTCTTGACCAGATAAATTCTCTGGATAGTAGGTTGGCCAGTTGTCCATCTCGTCAAAGAGGGCTTCCTGGCTAGTTCCTCCAAAGAAAATATGGAAGTGCCTAGTCTTAACTGGTGCGATATTGTGGTCGCTGAATTGAACATACTTAAATTGTCCAGCGTCCGCATCTGTCGCTTCAAAGAGATAACGAACTCCTCGATTCCCTTTCTTATAGGTCAGGATTTTCTTGCCAACATACTTGTAAGTATATTTCTTACTTTGATCACCTTGGATGAATTCCATAGTGTTATCCGTGATATTAATCTTAGATACATCGGTTTGATAGCCTTTTTGATAGTAGGCTTTGTATTCATCCTTGGTCATTTTACCAGTCAATTTAGCCTTGTAGTCGAAGACTTGATCTAGAGTCCCATTTTCAAGGAAAGGATAAACAGACTGCCAGTTGCCAGCATAGTCACTCAAGGTACGATCTTTGACATCTGCATCCTCAAAGTAACCATTTTGAACGGTTTTAGTTTCCTCTGCTTTTTCTGGTTCAATTTCTGCCCCTGCCTGGTCAGTTGTTTGCTTGAGAGCTTTGAGATTTTTCTCCATAACAGAGATATAGTTCTCTCCCGCCTTCATATCCTCTTCGGTCAAGCTTTCAAGAGGATTCAGAACGTCTAACTTAACTCCTGTTTCTTTTGAAAGAGTATTGGCTAGAGCTTGAGAGGCATTTTCTTCAAAGTAGATATAAGAAATCTTGTTTTTCTTGATGTACTCGGTCAATTCTGCCAAGCGACTTGCTGACGGTTCAGCATCTGGTGACAGACCTGAGATAGAGACTTGATTAAGTCCGTAGTCCAAGGCTAGATAACGAAAGGCAGCGTGTTGAGTTACAAAACTCTTTTGTTTAGCATCAGAAAGTCCTTCAGTATAGGCCTTGTCTAGAGCTTGTAATTTCTCGATATAGGCAGCTGCATTTTGCTCAAAAGTCGCCTTCTTATCTGGATAGTCAGCTGATAAACTGTCACGGATATGTTCTACAAGCTTAATGGCACGCGCAGGAGACAACCATACATGAGGGTCATACTCGTGATGATGACCCTCTTCGCCGTGGTCATGGTCTTCCTCTTCTTCACTACCTGGAAGAAGCAACATATCTCCAGTAGCCTTGATTGTTTTTACTTTTTTCGCATCTAGTGAATCTAAAAGCTTGGGAACCCATGTTTCCATGTTCTCATTTTCATAAACAAAGGCATCAGCGTCTTGGATTTTAGCGACTGCCTTTGGTGATGGTTCATAATCATGTGGTTCTGTCCCAGCTCCGATTAAGAGTTCGACATTGGCTGTGTCACCTGCTACTTGTTTGGTAAATTCGTAAACAGGGTAGAAAGTTGTGACGATATTTAATTTCCCGTCTGCTTGTTTTTGATTGGAACAAGCAACTAATAATAAGGTCACAAGACTTGCCAAAAGTAGGCCTAGTTTTTTCATTTACTTCTCCTATTTTATAAAACGTTTGAGTAAGCTGACTAACAAAAAGACAACTACAAAGATAATGGTAATACTTGCACTCGGTGGTGTCTCTGCATAATAGGAAATATAAAGTCCCGCAACCATGCCTAGAAAACCAATGGCACTTGCAAGAATCATCACTGAACTAAAGTTCTTCCCTAGACGCAAAGCGATACTAGCTGGCAAGACCATGATAGTTGATACCAAAAGTGCTCCTGCAGCTGGAATCATGAGCGCAATAGCCACACCCGTTACCATGTTAAAGAGAATAGACATGGTACGCACTGGAAGTCCATCGACAAAAGCTGTGTCCTCGTCAAAGGTCAGGATATACATGGGTCTTAAAAAGAGGAAGGTTAAGACCAAAACAACTGCTGCAATGACAAAGAGCCCAATTACCTGCTCTTGACTGATAGTCACAATAGAACCAAAGAGGTACTGGTCCAAGCTCATAGAACTTGAGCTCTTACCTTTACTCATAACAATGAGTGAAACTGCAAGTCCTGTAGACATGAGAATGGCTGTCCCGATCTCCATAAAGCTTTTATAAACCGTACGCAGGTATTCAAGGAAAACCGCTGCAATTAAGACAATGGCAATGGTTGAGATGGTCGGAGAAATCCCCAAAACCAAACCAAAGGCAACCCCTGAAAGCGAGACGTGACTCAGAGTATCACTCATAAGACTTTGACGACGCAAGATGAGGAAGGTTCCAAGTACTGGTGAAAAGAGGCTCATAGCGATAACAGCCAAAAAGGCCCGCTGCATAAAATCATAAGAAAATAGATTAAGCATGCTCCACCTCCTGGTCACTTTCATGAACATTGAAACAACGCCATGGCGAATCCTGGTCTCGTACAAGATGAATATTACGATCTGCGTAATCCTTGACCTCTTCAGGATCGTGGGTAATCATCAAGACAGCCTTACCATGGTGGTGGGCACTATGGTGCATGAGCTCATAGAATTCATTTTTAGTACCTGCATCCATCCCTGTCGTTGGTTCATCCAAGATAAAGATATCTGGATCTGAAGCAAACATACGTGCAATGACAGCTCTTTGCTTTTGCCCACCAGAGAGAGAACCAATACGTTTATCCCGATGCTCCCACATGCCGACAGAGTTTAAACTCGCCTTGATATGTTCCTCATCATGGGCATTCAAACGACGGAACCAACCCTTTCTTGGATAGCGACCTGATTTGACAAATTCATAAACAGTACTTGGAAAGCCTGCATTAAAACTTGCAATCTGTTGAGGAAGGTAGGCAATTCTTAGTTTTGTTCCACGAGTGTTGGTCTTTGAAATGGTAACTTTGCCAAATCTTGGTTGCAAAATACCCAGACTAGCCTTGATTAGCGTTGTCTTAGCTGCTCCATTTTTCTCCCAGTTAGGGTGACAAACTCCCCACTATCAACACTGTAATTGATGTGCTCAAGCACAGGTTCCTTGTCATAATAGAAGGACAAATCCTCTACTGTGATGTATCTCATTACTTGATTTCTCCTACTAAAGCAGTTAAAAACCGCTGGATAATTTTTTGCTCCTCAGCTGAGAATTGACTGGCAACTTGTTCATAAGTCGAGAGGGTGTGCTCATGATGATGATGGTGCTCTTCAGCAATCGGTCTAGCTAGATCTGTCAATTGATAGAAAATGACACGAGCATCCTTGGGATCCTTAGATGTCTCCAACATCCCCTCTTTAATCAAAGATTTGATAGCCTTGGTGACAGCAGCCTGACTGACATTCAGACGACGTGCTAACTCCGAATTGGTTAACGATTCCTCTGATAAGAGCATGAGAATATGCTCCTGGGTATTTGTCAAAGCAACTTCACTCGTGCAATGACCAATTAAAATTTCGTGCTGGTTTTCAGCTTTGAGGATAACTTCATTTAAAAATTGATCAATGTCTTTTGCTAATTGTCTCATGATTTGCTCCTTTCTCAGAACAGAATTTCTATAAATACAAGGTTCACCATACGATTCCTTTACTAGTTAAGTATATCACATCCAAGCAAAAGAGTCAAGAAAAAAAGATGAAAACAATTTTATTATATTTTCATTTTTCTCGATACTCTTTTTCTTACTATTCAAACTCGATGACTACTACTAGACTAGCTATCAACAAAAAACTCAGCGATTACAAAGAGCCCAAACCAAGGTTCAGGCTCTGTTGCTATTTATTGAAAATCTTTGATATTACCATCGTAATCCGCCCAATCCTGACTGAAGAATCGATCATTCATTTGGTAATTAGGAGCTGTTGTTGGATTACTCAAAAAAGGATTTACAACCTTGTCAAACGCCAACCAGCCTAACCAACCGATATGAATCGTATCCTTGACAAAGTAGGGATCTCCTCCGTTTTTTGAAAAGTCAGCGATATTGGTGAAACCTTGACTCTCCAATTGGTATCGAATTTTTTCGACAGAGTGTTGATACATTTCTTCACTCAAGCCTGTATAATCCATCCATTTTTTATTGACAGGTTGAAACACGAAGAGAACATTGACCTTAGACTTGGCAAATTGATCGAGTACTAACTGCAAATCATTATACTCCCTTGACTGGAGAAAGTTGTAATTTTTTTGATACCCTTCCCACTTTTTCAAATCCTTCTTTAGTTGAGTATTGTAAAAGTGGTTATCCATCCCCAAATCATTATTGGTCGTATTTTCTTCTGCATCCTTACGTGCAATATTTTCCAATTCTTCATAAGAAAATTGATCCGGGAGGCTGTTCAAATATTTTTCAATATGATCTTTATACTTTAATCGACCTCGAATGGAGAATTGACCAAAAAGGGCAGCTTGTCTCTCATTGAACTCGGCAGAGAGATTAACCATCGTTTGATCAAAGTCTGACAATTTTTCATTCTTAGCCAGTTTCTCAACAATCCCCTTCATCGGAACTCTTGGATTTTGCTTTAAGAGTCTATTAGCCGCATATTGAGAGGCTACATCCCCAGATTGATTCTCCAAAAAGGCAGTCAACTGATCGTTATTAAAGTAAGTTTGGAAAATAGTCGGATCATGATCCTCTTTTGTAAACCACTGTGGAGAGATTACAAATACAGCTTGTTTATTTTTAAGCTCAGGTGTGATTTGTTGCATCCCAAAATACTGACTAAGAGAAGCCGCTCCTGCCTGCCCCATAAAATAAGGACGATAGGGGCGATTATACTTTTCAGCTAATACACCTGGATGCATACTGTCAAAACGGATCCATTCACTTGACCCAAAGAAAGGGATAAACCGCATGTCAGGGTCTGTAAGAGCTCTCACTTTTTGGCTTCTCTCCTTAAAGCTTTCTGCACTTACTGAGGCTGCAGAGTATTTTTCCTCCATTAGATTATGACTTGTACTGCTAGGATAGAAAAAGATAAGTAGAAGAACCAATAAACCCGCTACAAGGAGTGGCCCAAAAATTAACCACAGGCGTTTAAGCATTCTTTAACTCCGTAATCCCTGCTACGATTTTATTGGCTGTATTCCAGTCGTCACGACCAAATTCTGTAACCGGGACACGAATATCAAAGCGATTCTCAATTTCCACAATTAATTCAACTGTTCCCATACTGTCCAAGACACCTGCATCAAAAAGATCCTCATCCATCATGTCAGAAACATCTTCCATGAACAATTCATCGATAATTTCAATAACTTCTGATTTGATATCCATTTTTAAATTCCTTCTATTTTTTAAACCATAAATCATTCAAAAATCCAGAAAAGATTAAGAATGAAACCATTACGACATGGAAGGTTATCACCATGCCAAGTAACTGAGCCCAACGATTCTCAAGCAAGGGAGGTCGCCCTACTTTCTTACGTTCCTTATTGAGCGTTTTTTTCTTTCGAACCCAGGCATCATTCATCACTAAGCCTATCCCATGAAAGAGTCCGTAAGCGATATAAAACCATGTTATCCCATGCCAGAAGCCCATAAGGAGCATGTTCAAGATATAGGCAATACTTGAAGTCACATTTCGATTCTTAAACAATTTCTTTCTCGTCATCAACATAACCATGCGCATAAAGACAAAGTCACGGAACCAGAAAGATAAACTCATGTGCCAACGATTCCAAAATTCCTTCAAATCTCTCGATAAGAAGGGTTTGTTGAAGTTGATCGGACTACGAATTCCCATCAGATTTGAAATAGCTAGAGCAAACATAGAGTAACCTGCAAAATCAAAGAAGAGCTCCAAACCAAATGTGTACATGATGGCCACTACATAATAGTTAAAGACGCCACCTGTCTGTAAAGCTAAATTCTTTAGCGGTGGTAATAAAATCTCGCCTAAAATATGAGCTAGGATAAATTTATACAGAAACCCCCACATGATATACCGAACGGACTCAGCTAGCATATCCATCAACTCATCGCGCTCTGGTATCGTCTGATAATTTTTCATTAAAACGTTTGAAACGATCAATAGGACCACTTGAAAATGTCGGCATAAAGAGAAGAAAACGTAAATACTCCCACACTTTTCAAATCCTTAATGACTCCATCTCTGAGTTCGATGATGATTCCCACCGAACGAAAAGGTCAAATAGAAATTCAATAAATCCCTAGTAAAGACTGTGTTCCGTTAATAGCTGGTTGCACTTTGACAAAAGATGATGGGAAGTAACGATAATAGACTCACTAGGTAGAAAAATCCATTTGCCATCTCGACTTTTTTTCGATACTGCTTGTAAAAAAAGAACCAGTACAATTTGCCAAATTAGATAGATTCCTAAGGCAGCTATTTGATTAGTCTTGCCACCCGTCAACATGGTAACGATAAAGAACAGACTAACCAATATTTCATACCAGGCAAAAACGTTTTTTTGAAAAAAAGACCGATAAAGATTGGCAAGGTAACAGTAATCACGTACAAAAAAAGTACTGAGGATTCCCATACGGCTCAATATGAGGGTAGCTGTTTTCAGGAAATCCATCATCTATTGTTGACCTCGCTAATCAACCCTTTGATGTCGATCTTTTCCCATTTGGAGTTAGTGGCAATTCCTTTCTGTAAAGGAACTTAGACGGCATCATGTAAGACATCATAATATCTTCCAAGTCTTCCTTGATCGCTTTGGTAATATCAATCTCGCGCTCAAATTGTTCTTTGACTCCATCTTTTAAGATGACATAGGCCAAGAGATTTTGAACCTTGTGATCTTTGTTATAGCGTGGTACTGCAACAGCTGAGTCGATGTACTGAGATTTGTTTAAGTTTTGAGAAACATCCTCAAGTTCGATACGGTAACCATTAAACTTAATCTGGAAGTCCATCCGTCCACCATAGAGAAGGAGGCCTTCATCTGTCATGGTTCCGACATCTCCCGTATGATAGGCTGGAAGTCCCTCAAATTCGAAGAAGGCTTCTGCCGTTTTCTCTGGATTATTCATATAACCTTTTGAAACAGCTGGTCCAGACACGATAATTTCCCCTTGCTCTCCATTTGGCAATTTGTTCCCTTCCTCATCAATGATGAAGGTCGGAGAATCTTCTTTGGTATAGCCGATTGGCAGACGTTTCAAAGTTGCTAACATCTCATCTGTAATAGCAACTGCAGACAAAGCAACTGTTGCTTCTGTTGGCCCGTAGGCATTGATGATGCGAGCATTTGGGAAACGTTCGCGTAATTTCTGAGCGGTTTTCACAGTCAACTCTTCCCCATCAAAGTAGAAATGGGTGATCCCTGGCATTTTTTCAGCATTGAAATCTTCAGATAACATGGCCATATCTGCAAAAGATGGCGTCGAAGTCCAGATAGCAATCGGAAGAGAAAAGATAGTTGCAAAGAGTTGCTTGAAGTCTTGGGTAATGGCTGATGGGAGGGCAAAAAGCGTTCCTCCAAGAGCTAAGGTCGGTGCCCAGTACATGACAGACAAGTCAAAGGAATAGGGCGGTTGCGCCAACATTTGCGGACGCTCTGGCGTTGCAAATTCCTTGTCCGTAATCATCCAGTTGGTAAAGCTGAGCAAGTTATCGTGCGAAATTTGCACCCCTTTTGGCTTTCCCAGTTGTCCCTGAGGTAAAGATGATGTAGTAGTTATCATCCCCTTTGACCGGATGTTGCAAGTCATAGGCATGCTGAGTCGCATAAGCTTCACGCACTTGTTCCAAGGACATGATTGGAGCAACTGGGTTTTCCAATGGGAATTCATTGATGGCAATAATCAAGCTTGGATCTGCTACTTCAACAATGGCAGACACGCGCTCCAAGGCAGAGTGGCTATCAATTGGGATATAAGCATGGCCAGATTTGGTCAAGGCCACAAAGGTTGCTAACATTTCATATTCTTGGCCACCAAAAACGACTACAGGAGATTTTTCAGGTAAATCTAGTTGATCGATTGTTGCAGCCAAACTATCTGAATCAGTCTTCAATTGGCCATAGGTATGTTCCTCACCAAGAACGTTATAGACTGGAAAGCTAGGCTGAGTGTGGGCGAAGTGCTCAATCGCTTCAATCATATCTTTTATCGGTTTATTAGACACAGTTCATTTTTCTCCTTAAAGTTAAAAATTCATTGTAGATAAAGCCACCCTGACCTTGACCAAGATAACTAAAGAAATAAAAGCAAACCCAGTAAAACAATAAAATACAAGGCTGTCCGACCAAGAAAGAGGTAGAGTTCTTTTCTCTGTTTCATCAAGAAAAACCTTTCATTACTGTAATTTTCAACTAAAATAAAATCAATTTCTTGCTAACTTATTTTTCTGCTATTATACCACTTTATAAACTATTTTTTTCAATTGTTTGCCGTCCATTTTCACTACATTTCAACAACATTAAATTGTTCCATATGATACCTTCTAATGATAGCTTAAATGCTTTTTCAGTATAGATTATATTGGGAGCTACAATAAAGTAAGCTCTATACTACCTATAGAGGATTTTCCCAACTATAAATATTATAGAGCCTTATCTTATGTCTCACTTTATCAGTGCAGTTCCCTTTATCTAGAGATTTTTATAATATGTAATCTTAAAATTCACTATAGATGAAATCTTGAATGTTCGAAAAATCGGTCACAAAACAGTAGATTACGATGCTTAAAATAACCGTGTAGAAAAACAAAGTCCACAATAGTAAACGATGTGTGTCAGTTAGTTTCATTTGCAAATTTGTAAAGTTCTTTTTCAACTTCCATCCATCCTTTTCACCCCAACGTGCATCACGTCAAATAAAAAGTAATCTTCATACTCTTTATTTCCATAGTTTAGCACCGTTGCCCCATGAGCTTTTGCGACATCTTCTATTTTTTTATAAGTTTTCTCCCGCATCTCTCTTGAGACACCTGTATAATCATTCCATTTACCATTTACAGGAAAGATAATGACTTCAACTTCAATTCCCAATTCCTTAGCAACTGTCAAGAAGAGTTCCATATCTGAATACTCTGGTGACTCCAGGTAGCTCAAGTCTTTGTTAGAATCTTTCAACGAAGCATAGCGATCTCTCAAATAAGTATTGTAGTAGTTATTATCCACAGCATAATCATTGTTATCTGTTTTCTTTTTAACTTCTTCTACAAACTTCTTCGTCATCTCCTCCCAATCATAATCCGGCGTTTTATCCCCTAATGAAGGATAATCTGATTTGGCATGTTTTTCATAGAATTTTCGTTTAAGCTTAAAGGAATAAACGGCATTGTCAAGTTCCAACAGTTTTTTATCAATGATTGTCCCTTTTCCTTCTATAAAATAGCTTTTTATACTTTTTTTATAGATATCATTTTGTTGTTTGTTTCCTTTGGTAATCTCAATAATGCGATTAATCAGTTTTTCTTTCGTTTCCTTACTGATTTTATCGTTATCTAGCATATGAAAAATGTGTTCCTGAGAAGCCTTGTTTAAGAAGGCATCTTGATGAGTCCCATCCTTTTCGAACCATTGAACAGACTCTACAATGGCTACTTTTCGCTTACTCATAGCCCCCTCAATCGAGCTCAAGGTCGTTGCTTGAATGATATTTTGAGAATAACTGGTTCCTATCTGCATGATATTAAAATCATTGTAGTTAAAAAAATTTTTATTGGGATGGTAATCTTCATTTATCGTCGCAACTAACTCTGAGGAACCCATTAGAACTAGTGTGTTGGGAGTGATATTATTTGTTAGAATATCTCTACTTTTTATACTTTTTCATAAGAAGTGCTGTAGCGAATACTATTGTCCTTGACTTTATAATAGTCGTCAATCTTCTTGACGTATGTCACATTTAAAATAGCAAGAGTCGCGATTACGAGCACAAGCGATAGTAAAAATGCTTTTAACTTAATCATCTTGTTTTGTCCAATCTCCTTGTTTTAGCAGCTCTCTTTATCTACTTAGAATTGCCATCATTATCTTATAAGGTTCACCTGAAAAGATAAAGAAGCCAACCATAACTAAATTCATGGTCACAAACCAACTTATTAGCTTGTACCAAGTTTTATTTTTATGATTCTTATAAAAAGTGCTTTTCTTTTGATAAATTTCAAATCCCGACATCAGGACTCCATGATAAAAACCATAAGCAATGTAGCTGACACTAATTCCATGCCAAAATCCCATAACCAACATATTGACCATATAAGCATAGGCTGCATTGTGTAATCTATTCTTAAACCATTTTTTTCTGATAACCTGCATCAAAACTCTTGAAAATACGAAATCTCTCAACCATGTTGATAAGGTGATATGCCATCTAGTCCAGAAATCCTTGATATCAATACTCAAGAAAGGTTTATTGAAATTCATCGGTGTCTGAATACCTAGAATGTTGCTACTTCCAACGGCCATCAAACTATATCCCGCAAAATCAAAGAACAGGTAAAGAGTATACAGGTACATATATTTGATTGAGTAGACAACTGTACCAGTATTACTTAGAGCAAGTAGCATCTGATAAACATAGGTTGATAAAACAACCTTGTAGAGAAGACCTAAAACGATGCGATAAATACCATCACCTGCTAACTCTAGGTAGTCCTTTCTAGGCATGACTTCGTTAATCTCTTTTAGAAATCTTCTGCTACGATCAATTGGTCCAGAACTCACTGTAGGGAAAAAGAGTAGAAACTGCAGATAATCTTTTACACTGATTTTTTCTTTGATTAAACCATCCGATATTTCTAGCATGATCTGAATGGTCTTAAAGGACATGTAGGAAATCCCAATAAAAGCAAACAAATGTAGCTGGGTTATAGCAAAGATTTTATTGACCACTAAAGGTAAAATGGATAACACAACTAGAGGTTTTAACCGTTTTGAATCCATTCTTTGTGCTATGAAAACTAGGACATATTGGTAGATGATGAAAACCAATAGATAAACGACCATGGCTTTACTCTTACCATAGATGGCTCCTGCAAATAAAATTGACAGACTTAAAAATATAATAATCCTTACGCTTGCCAAAGTAGTTTAAAACAAAGCCAATCAGTAAAACAACGAACAATAGAAGGAAAAACTCATTCCCCTCAAAATAATTCATACCAGATGGACTCCTTTTCTCTTTTTCTCATCTCATGATTTGTCATTTTAGGATTAGTTCCTATCATATTATCAAGGATAGTTAACTTTATTCATTATATCATAATTTAAAAACTATATACTTCTATTATCCAATTTCCTAAAATAAAAAAACCCAAATGACTCCCACCACTGAATCCCAATAACGAGACAAAATTATTAAAACAATAAATAAAAATTCAAGAGTAAAAAAATTGATCATACTCAGATTTTTTTCCATCAAGCCTCCTAAATATATTCGTTCCCCCTTTCATTTTCTCCTTCTAGCATAGCATAATTTTAAAAAAATGCTAGAATAATCCTCAGAACTAGCAAACACACGGCTCCCGCTTTGGGCATTTTTATGCTAAAATAGTAGCTATGGATAAAATTATTAAAACAATATCAGAAAGTGGATCTTTTCGTGCTTATGTACTAGACAGCACTGAAACTGTCCGCACTGCTCAAGAAAAACATCAAACTCAAGCTAGCTCAACTGTAGCACTTGGTCGTACTTTGATTGCCAGTCAAATTCTCGCCGCAAATGAAAAGGGAGATACTAAAATTACTGTAAAAGTCCTTGGCACTAGTTCGCTTGGTGCTATTATCACTGTTGCAGATACCAAGGGGGAATGTCAAAGGCTATGTACAAAACCCTGGTGTAGATATTAAAAAAACTGCAACTGGTGAAGTCTTAGTTGGTCCATTTGTCGGCAATGGCCAATTCCTAGTGATCACAGACTACGGTACTGGAAATCCATACAATTCCATGACACCTCTTATTTCTGGAGAAATCGGTGAAGACCTCGCTTTCTACCTGACAGAAAGCCAACAAACCCCTTCAGCTGTAGGGCTTAATGTCCTTTTAGACGAAGACGATAAGGTCAAGGTTGCAGGCGGCTTCTTGCTACAAGTATTGCCAAATGCCAAGGAAGAAGAAATTGCACGTTTTGAAAAACGCATCCAAGAAATGCCAGCCATTTCAACACTGCTAGAGAGTGACGACCATATCGAAGCCCTTCTCAAAGCTATCTACGGCGACGAATCATACAAACGTCTGTCTGAAGAAGAAATTCGTTTCCAATGTGACTGCAGCAAAGAACGATTTATGAACGCCCTTGCAAGCCTTCCGAGCTCAGATTTACAGGAAATGAAGGATGAAGATCACGGGGCAGAAATTACTTGTCAGTTCTGCCAAACTACTTACAACTTTGATGAAAACGACTTGGAGGAACTCATTCGTGACAAATCTTAATACACCTTTTATGATTGGGAACGTCGAGATCCCAAACCGGACGGTCCTCGCACCCATGGCCGGTGTGACAAACTCAGCCTTTCGTACTATTGCAAAAGAACTTGGAGCTGGCCTTGTGGTCATGGAAATGGTCTCTGACAAAGGAATCCAATACAATAACGAAAGACTCTTCACATGCTTCATATCGATGAAGGAGAGAACCCAGTTTCTATCCAGCTCTTTGGTAGTGACGAAGATAGCCTAGCACGCGCAGCAGAATTCATCCAAGAAAACACCAAGACCGATATCGTCGATATCAACATGGGCTGCCCAGTTAATAAAATCGTAAAAAACGAGGCTGGTGCTATGTGGCTCAAGGATCCAGACAAGATCTATTCTATCATTAATAAGGTTCAATCTGTCCTTGATATCCCTCTCACTGTCAAAATGCGTACAGGCTGGTCTGACCCATCCTTAGCAGTAGAAAACGCCCTCGCTGCTGAAGCTGCAGGTGTTTCTGCCCTTGCCATGCACGGTCGTACCCGTGAGCAAATGTATACTGGCCATGCGGATCTTGAGACCCTTCACAAGGTTGCACAAGCTCTGACTAAGATTCCATTTATCGCCAACGGTGATATCCGTACTGTCCAAGATGCAAAACAACGTATTGAAGAAGTCGGTGCTGACGCTGTTATGATTGGACGCGCAGCTATGGGAAATCCTTATCTCTTCAATCAAATCAATCACTACTTTGAAACTGGAGAAATCCTCCCTGATTTGACCTTCGAAGACAAGATGAAAATCGCCTACGAGCACTTGAAACGCTTGATTGACCTCAAAGGAGAAAGGTTGCCGTCCGTGAATTCCGTGGACTAGCTCCTCACTATCTCCGTGGAACATCTGGAGCTGCTAAACTCCGTGGAGCTATTTCACAAGCTAGCACTCTGGCTGAGATTGAAGCACTATTGCGGTTAGATAAAGCATAATCTTCTATCCACCTCACAAAAAAGGCAAGGCTCAAAAACGAGCCTTGCCTTTTTATATATTTTCATCTTGCAAATCTAGTTGCTTCACTCTAGCTATATAGTAGGCCATGATCAAAAACAGATTGAAGCTGACAATCCAAATAGACCATTCATGGAAAAAATGCATCGATACAGCCAAACTAATTGCCCCCAAAACAAAACTCCCTACAACAATTCCATAGTTCAAGGCTTGGCGACGATATTCTTGAACATCTCCCTCTCCTCTAACGATGCGATACAAAGCAGTCAACATCTTTCGGTAATTTCCAGAGGTCATAAAAATGACATAGGGATGATCTTCAATCAAACTACCCGTAAATGTTAGCATCATCATGCCTGTTCCAAAAGCAATAAAAGGTACTTCTAGTAAAGGAAATCGAGAAAAGAAGGGTAAAAGAAGAGTTCCAATAAATAAGGGAAGCAGCATCTTAACCCGCCAATAGGCTGTTTTGCGATATTCTTTCATGTGTAATGCAAAAACAAATCCTAGGGAAAAGAAAATAATGGAGCAGAATCGCAACATGGTATTGATGACATGTGAATCGTGCCAATCTGATATCAGTAGGAGAATATTCCCTGTCTGTGTCGCCACCAAACTATGGTACTGAATGTGACAGAACACATCCAAAGAACCACCGATAAAGCCAAGAAACACTCCCATGATTCGTGTATTTTGAGGTAAAATTAATTTATCCGCCATTAGTTTATCACTCATTCCCTTTTGATTCATTTATTATACCACTTCTATTAGAAATTAAGTGAAAAAAACAGTTGAACTACTCTTTTTATAAATCTAAGTCTAGACAAGATTTGAGACAGCTTTTTATGGTTGAATCAGAACAACACTAGAAACTGTACCATCCGCTCCTGTTGTAATTTGGATGACTTTTCCACCACCTACTTCAGCATTGTATTTCCCATCATCAAGAGTATAAGAATAGCTTTGGATAGAATAGTTTTCTTTCTTACCATCAGCAGATTCTACTGTAAATTGACCGCCTGATGAGACAGTGATAGTTTCACCATTCGCACCCTTCCAATTCCCAGCTGCAGCTGAAAAATCTTTGTCCACCATGGTCAAGACACCTTTATAACGTTTGTTATGTTCTGCCTGCTTGTCTTGAAGTTTGCGATCAGTTGCTGAATCATAAGTTGACTGATTCGGTTTTACTTGTGTTCCTTGTTGATTGGATGGGGATTGAGAAGGGGCTTGCTTAGCAGAAGATTCTTGGCTCTGCTTTGTTTCTGGTGCCGTTGTTGCTTGCGATTGATTAGGAGTAGACGTCGACTGATCAGAAGATGACGACTTAGTGTTTTCTGATGAAGTTGATGACTTCTGAGTCTTGTTATCTTTACTTGAAGAACTTGCCTTAGAACTAGAAGATGCTTGTGTTGTCTTACTAGAACTATCACTCGCAGTGTTCTCTTTCTTATTACCACAAGCTCCTAATATCAGAGTTGAAGCGAGTACAGTTGCGGCCATTAATTTGATAGAAGTTTTGTTTTTCATTTTACACTCCTTTGTAACATTTTTGAAATTTTTAGAAATGTTTTTGTAACAATATTGTAATATTTGTTTTTGAATCTGTCAACTATTTATATATGGTTTTGGTTTTTATTTATACTTGTTTCTTTTTCCCTCCTATCTCTACTATTCGTAAAGAATTCAAAAAAAGAAGATTCTTTCTACTGAAATGCTATATTTTTAAAAAGTGTAATCGCTTGCATTTTTTTCTTGAAGGGATATAATAAAAATTGAAATAGGATATTGGAGGTGTAGCCCTATGTCAAACAAATATTACAAATATCTTCCTTGGATGATTATTGGTGCTTTCTCTTCTTATGGGGTTGCTACTCATTACGCTCAGACAACATTTGATTTGTTCTATTTAACTGCCATTTTCATGATTGTCTATGTGTCTCTACTATACTTACACGAACATTATTTAAAATATAAATACAAAGATTTATTCATTCGAACCATGAGTAATTCTAATAAAGATAAACATCCTTAAACAAAACATAATAACAAAAAGAGGTCGGGATAAAATCCCGACCTCACTTTTGTTATTTTAATCGATAAATAGTGATGACTTCCTTCTGAGGAATCCGTTTAAAACCAACTTCCTCTAAGCTGTCTCCATATTTCTCTAAGAAACTCTCACTCGTATCTGATTTCCCTGGGCATAGAGTCTCAATGAGGGCTAGGCCGTCATCCACTGTGAACTCATCCTCTAGTAGATAAAGGAAACGAGGGTCATAGTCGATAGCTTTTTTAATTTTCTTGATGGATGTTTGAATAATGGATAAGTGGTCAAATGCAAAGTCCTTCTCTTCCAGTTCTTTTCCATCCAAATAACACTTACCTGTGTGAAAATCAACATCTACAAGAACGACTTCTTTTGCATCGTCTCCAGCCTTAGCTAGATCAATTGCTTGTCTCGGTAGGTAAACCAAGTGGGCAATGGTAACCGTCCAACCTCTAGGATCACGGCCAGGAGTCGATACTGTCACTAGCTGTTCAATCTTTTCTAGTGGAAGTTCAAGATTGATTTCTTCTTTTACCTCACGTTGACAAGCATGGTCAGCATCTTCCCCTTTATCCATAAATCCGCCAACTAGCGCTAAACAATTTTGAAAAGGATGTGCCTTCCGACGAATCAGAAAGAGTTTCATTTTCCCTTCTACAAAGCAATAGGCTACCATGTCCACAGTCACACTTGGCTTTTCATACTGAGGGAGTTCTTGCTGGTGATACCACTCAAGAAACTCCTCCTGGCTTGCATGAACTTCAAAATACTCTTTTTCTGTCATCCCGGTTGGAATAGTTTGATTCATCATCTTCTACTTCCTTTCTGCATTGATGGCAATGAAGGGTTTCTCTCTACTGTAACTGGAGTATCCTAGTTCTTGTTTTTATACAATGTCAAACTTCAATTGACCAGCTTTGACGCCAATCTTAAGTGTCTTACCTTCTTTCAGTTCACCTGTAAGAAGGAGTTCTGCTAGTTTGTCTTCTACTTCTGTTTGCAGAGTTCTGCGCAGTGGACGAGCTCCCATCTCTGGATCATACCCTTTCTGAGCTAAAAGCTTCAGGGCAGATGCTTGGAGTTTCAAGTCAATTCCTTTTTCTGCTAGGCTTGCAATCAATGGTTTGACCATAATCTTGACCACTTCCTGCATATCTTGACTTGACAAGCTATGGAAGACCACTTTTTCATCAATACGGTTGATAAACTCTGGGCGGTAAGTTTTTTTCAACTCTTCAAACATTCGTTTTTCCATACTCTCTTGATCAAAACGAATATCTCGAGCTCCAAAACCGACTGTCTTATCATCACGAAGGGCTGTCGCACCAAGGTTTGATGTCATGATAATAATGGTATTTGAGAAATCAACCCTGCGACCCTTACTATCCGTTAAGACACCATCATCCAAGACCTGCAAGAGCACATTAAAGATGTCTGGGTGAGCCTTTTCTACCTCATCAAAAAGCAAGACTGAGTAAGGTTTGTTACGAACCTTCTCGGTCAACTCTCCGCCCTCTTCGTAGCCTACATAACCTGGAGGAGCTCCGTTGAGACGGCTGGCTGCAAATTTCTCCATGTATTCACTCATGTCAAAGCGGATAAGGGCTGACTCGTCATCAAAGAGAACTTCTGCCAAGGCCTTGGCCAATTCAGTCTTACCAACACCTGTTGGTCCTAGGAACATAAAGGATCCAATTGGTCGTTTGTTATTGCGGATTCCCGATTGATTTCGGCGAATAGCACGACTGATACTAGATACAGCCTGTTCCTGCCCAATCACACGCTTGTGGAGTTCAGCTTCAAGATTGAGATACTTCTTAGCATCCGTCTGTGTCAATTTTGAACCGGAATACCTGATAAGCGACTCAAGGTTGTCAAAATATCAGACTCTTTTACCAGATCTTTATAGACTGGAACTTCCTGCTCTTTTGCAATGAGCTGAGTTGCTTGCTTCCATTTGCCATCCATCAAAGCCTTGTCAGCAGCTGTTAAGCCTGACTCGTCTTTTTTAGCGTGTTTTGATTTGTTTTGGACAGTTGCTGCGGCTTCATCCAAAAGGTCAATCGCTGAGTCTGGCAAGTGACGACTTGTCAAATAACGATGCGCCATTTTAACAGCTGTTTCGACAGCATCGTCTGTAATTTGGACATGGTGGTGCTTCTCATAAGTTGCTTTTAATCCTTGTAAGATAGCCATACTGTCAGCCACGCTCGGCTCCTCAATCATCACTTTAGCAAAGCGACGAGAAAGGGCTGCATCTTTTTCGATATGTTTTTGGTATTCTTCCTGAGTAGTTGCTCCGACAGTTCTCAGAGTTCCACGTGCCAAGGCAGGTTTCAGGATATTGGCCGCATCTAAGGTCGAGTCAATCCCGCTTCCTGACCCCATAATGGTATGAAGCTCATCGATAAAGAGAATGACCTTACCATCTTCCTCGATATCTTTGATGATATTGTTCATACGTTCTTCAAAATCCCCACGAAAACGAGTTCCTGCAACCACATTCATCAAGTCAAGTTCTAGGACACGCATTTTAGCCATTTCATCTGGCACATCTCCATTGGCAATACGTTGTGCAAGGCCAAGTGCCAGTGCTGTTTTACCAACACCTGCATCTCCAACTAGAACGGGATTATTTTTGGTCTTACGGCTCAAGATTTGAATCATACGAGAGATTTCTTGGTCACGGCCAATAACTGGTTCCAACTTGCCAGAACGAGCTTGCTCTGTGAGGTCATGAGTGTAATCTTCCAAACCACCACTCGGAGTTTGAGGCATGCCCATCATATTGGCCATCGAATTTTGCTTGTCTGCTGCGGAGCGGTGACGCTGACGCAGAGCCTTCAAATCTTCCTTTGTCCACCCAGCACGCGCTTCAAGGCTACGACGAAGTCCAGCAATTTTGACTTGGTCCTTCTGGTCTTCATAAGAAAAACCTGCTTTTTCCAAAATGCGAGTAGCTAAAGCATTGCCGTCATGCAAGATTGCGTAGAGAAGGTGCTCAGTTCCCAATGCTTTTGCATGTACAACGGAGGCAACATGTTCCGCCTCCAACATCAAGACGTTTAAACGATAGGAAAAAGGGAGTTCCTTGTAATCTTCCTTGTGGTTAAAGTTTGCCTCTGTTAATTCAACAGCTACCTCCTCTAAACGATCAATTTCATATGGAAACTCGTTCAAAGTTGCTCCAGCAACACTGTAGCTATGATTAGCCATAGCAATCAGTAGGTGCCAAGACTCCAGGTAGTCTGCTCCAAAGCGACTCGCCACTAGAAAGGCACTGTCTATACATTCTCTCAATGCTTTTGAATATTTCATGTAATTTTATTTTCCTTTTCTATCTACTTCATGCAATATCTGACGAAGCATATTCGCACGAATATAATCAGCTTCCTCGCCCAAAACACGATCTGAGGCCGTTGCAACTAACAGATTCATCTCCTGACGAGGTCAAGAGTTCTTGTTCAAGTAAAAGTTTTAAAACATCTTCAAAGATAACTTGGCTGACTTCTTCACCCACTGAATACAACAAATCGCGGAGCATATCATGATGGTTAGAAAATTCAATTCGACCAATGCGAATATAACCCCCACCACCACGTTTACTCTCAACTAGATATCCTCTACTCTCTGTAAAACGAGTTTTAATCACATAGTTAATCTGGCTAGGTACCACTTGAAAGGTATCCGCTAGCTGGCTTCGTTGCAATTCTACGATACCAGATTGTTCTAAAATTGCCTTGATATAGGCTTCAATATGATCCGATGTATTTTTAAATTTCATAGCTTGCTACCTCCTTCTTAAACTTTGACTATCTTTGACTATACTATCATTTACGACTCTATAAGTCAAACTTTTAGGGCTTAATCCTTGAAAATACTGACTTTTAAAATTGCTCCCGATAGCAAACTATGCCTTATTCCATTCTCTATTCTACACTTATGTTATAATAACAAAATTACACCTAGCTTTCAAATCCTTTGAAAGTATGTTATTATCATCAAATCTAAGAAATATTTCGTAAAAGTCTAGAAAAAAACTTCGGTATCATTAATGGTATACCGAAGTTTTTTTGTAGTGTAATTTTTCACAGTTTTTTTCTACTATAGTTCATATTCTATCCGAGAAAAATCTCTCCAGTAAGGATTTTCTCTATCAAAAATTCTAACTTCTTCTTCAGTCATATTGTGAGGATAATCACGAAAAAAAGGTTATAAATTTTTTTCTGGTCAAAAGCTGAATAATATTTCTCCTCTAACATCTATCTTATCAATCCACCAAACTTTTGACTCTTCACTATCTTTGTAAAAATCACTGTACCCTTCAAGATTAGACTCCGAAGTAATGAGTTCATCTATTTCATCAGATGAGTCTGTTTTGTTATAGTCATTTAGTTCATTATTTAACATCATTCATGCTCTTTCTATCATCTATTGCAATAATGTGTCCATATTTTTTTATTTTAAGATATTTGTAGAAAAAAACTTCATCCCATATATCTACTAAACTTTTTACCATCAAAAACTTTAGCTTCCATAGCTTCATCAATTGTATCAAACTTCTGACCTTCATAATCATAACCAGCTACACAAATGCTAGATAAAGAAACAAGCACCTCGGCCATTAACATTAAATTCAAGATCTGTGTCTAAATATTTTTTTAATTTCATCTTTTTTTCATCATAACACCATAAGTCAATTATATCACTTTTTTTATCTATCAGAATTTCCATTTATAGACAAAAAAGAGATGGCAAAGTATCAACCTCACCAACTCTCTATATTTCTAATTATTCAAGCCCAATTCCTCTAAAATTTTCCGTTTATAGGCAATTTTTTGAACTTCCTTGTCTTCAGTTTCAGACCAGTCGAGTTTGACTTTCAGAAACAATCTGTCCCGGGCGATTTTTTTCAAGATATAAATCCGATCACTAAGGTTAAGGGCCTCCTCGATACTATGGGTGATGATAAGTGTCGTCAGGCCTAGCTGTTTATGAATATCAAGATACCAGGCATGAAGTTCCATTTTGGTCATCTCATCCAAGGCACTAAATGCCTCGTCTAGAAGAAAAAGCTTATGTCCGAAAAAGATAGGTACGAGTAAAGCCACACGCTGGCGCATCCCACCACTGAGTTCATGAGGGTACTTATCCCTTACAGCCGTCAACTGAAAGGTAGCAAAGGATTTCATCTGCACGGGCAATAGCTTCTGCCTTATCTACCTTTTTGAATTAAGAGGGCAAGATGATATTTCCTAGCACCGTCTTATGTTCCAAAAAGCAGATCCTTTTTGTAACATATAGCTCACGCGCCCCTTAGGATTTTTCCTCTCCGTCAAGAATGATTCGTCCTGACTGGACTTCTAAAATGCCTGCAATCAGGTTAAAGAGGGTTGTCTTTCCTACACCACTGGGGCCTAGGATAGAGACAACTTCACCTGAAGTCACTTGCAGGTTAATATCCTCTAAAATCTTTTCATCATCGTAGGCATAGCTTACGTGTTCTAGTCTAATTTCTGTCATTATTTTACAAATTCGTTGGTAAATCCTTTATCAGTCAAGTCTTCCTTGAGGATTCCATTTTCCTTATCCCATTTGTAGAAGGCATTCCAGCGATCGGCATCAAATTGTCCCCATTTTTCCTTGTCACTTGCATATTCTTTTGACAAGTATTTCTGAGATTCGATGACAAAGTCACGTTTATCTTTGAGTTCAGGTGCATTTTTGATGAGGATATCTGCAGCTTCTTCTGGGTGCTCCATGGCATATTGGTAGCCTTTTTTGATGGCTTGGATAACTTTACGAGCTTCTTCTTTATTGTCTTTCAGATAATCGTTGTTAGCGATGATAACTGGTGAGTAGTAGTCAAACTCTTTTACATAGTCTTTCAAATACATAAAGTTTGCATCCACACCTTGAGATTTGGCAAGGATTCCATCCCAACCATAATAAATCCAAGCAGAGTCAAATACGCCGTTGGCAATCGGTGTGATAGAGTTTGAGTCGTTATTTGGTACTTTTTCAACCTTCTCAAAGTCTCCACCTTGAGATTCTACCAAGGTTTTCAACATAGCAAGCTCAGTCGGGTCATTCCAGGTTCCGTATTTCTTACCAACCAAATCTTTTGGACTATTGATATTGTCAGACTTACGAGAGATAATTCCTGATGTATTGTGTTCTACAATCGCTGCAACGGCAGTAATGCCTGCCCCTTTTTCCAATTTCTTAGCCATATAGTCTTGGAAATAGATAGCGAATGGCGCCTTACCGTTGATTACTAAATCAGATGAACTCTCTTCTGGTGGCAATTTCAAATCAACGTCCACTCCAGCTTCCTTGAAATAGCCTTTTTCCTTAGCTACATAAAGTCCTGTGTGGTTGGTATTTGGTGTCCAGTCTAGGATAAAGTCAATTTTTTTGAGTTCTGCTTCTTTGTTATCCTTAGAAGCAGTTCCTTGACCACAAGCCACAAGCACGACAGCTACAAGAGCTGTTACAATCGTTAAAAACACTTTCCATTTTTTCTTCATTTTTATTTCCTCTTTTCTTTTTCTCAAACGTTATTGTTCTATGAACGTTTCCATTTAATCACATATTTTTTTCACTGACATCGACCAACTTCATACCCAGAAGGCTGATAAGCGATACCAGAATAATAATCGCAAACATGGTATCATACTGAAACAGTTTCTTGGACTGAATCATGTAGACACCAAGTCCTTCAAAGCCTCCCAACCACTCGGATACAACTGTTGTGATAAAGGCGTAGGAGACACTGACCCTCAATCCTGCATAAAAAGTAGGGCAGGCTGACAGGGATTTTTAAAATGCCAAAAGGTTTGCCAAGGATTTGCTCGCATCAAACTAAACAAGGTCAGCATGTCCTTGTCACAATACCTAAATCCATCCAAAAATACTGACGATGATAGGAAAAGGTTGTCGTCAAGATAATCAAGACAATCTTGGGCAAGATTCCATAACCAAGCCACAAAAACCAGAATAGGCGCTATGGCAATGGTCGGTATGGTCTGGACAACCACCATCATTGGGTAAATCAGGTCATTTAACCAGCCCAGACTATCCATAAGGACGGCCATGATACAGGCTATCAAGACACCCAAGACCAAACCCTAACAAGGCTACTCTCAAGGTTGCCCAGCTGTGGTACCAGAGAAATTCTCTGTCACGAAAAAAAGACTGGAGGATTTCAAGTGGTGTCGGCAAGATAAATTTTGGTAGGAGTTTTAAGAAACCTGCTACCTGCCAAAGAGATAAGACACCTAGAAAATCCTAGCAGACTAATATGCCTTCTCATTATATTTTTTTCAAGTTTCTCATCGATGCTTAAAATCTCTCCTACATTTATTTTTCACATTGGCAAAAAAACATTGTCTGCCCCTTGACCTGCCACTTCTAACGCTTCTTTGAGAATGCGCATGAGTTGATCAAAGTCTCCCTCTAAGACCGTTTCAAAGGGTGTCACTACCATAGTCACTCCTTGAGCTTGCAGATAAGCAATGACTTGATCAATAACAGCTATGCGGTCAATCCCTTGTGACAGGGGTAGGGACTTGTAAAGCAATGCTTGCTTTCATTAAAACCTCCTTCTAAGTTACAGTTTTTCTTTGAAAAAGAAAAAAACCTCTTTCATATATGAAAAAGGTGCAAAAATTAGGGCCAAGTATCGTTTCCCTACGCTGGCATTACCCAGATCAGGTGCGGTCGAAGTTTAACACTTCCTCTCAGACTGTACACAGACTCCCATATATTATATGGACATATGATAACGAAAAAAATAAATAAGATGTCAAAGGAAACTGCTTACAGAAAAAAAGAGACGAAAAACCGTCTCTTTCTATTAAAAGCATAGGTGCAAATAACTGTGTTACTTCTTTAATCATCATTTGATACCAGGTAGGATTTATGGTATCCGAGAAGATTTCTTGAGATTGTTCAAAAATTTCTTCAAAATCTTTGCGAATATCCGCGATTGACTCTGTTTTGTAGAGTAGTACTGCATTTTCATAGTGGTGGACCAAGCTACGATAATCCAAGTTAATCGTACCCACAGCCGCAAATCGATCATCAACAATCATTTGCTTACTATGGATAAAACCAGGTGTGTATTCAAAAATGCGAACACCCGCAGATAAAAGATCTGGATAAGCTCCCCGTGTTACAAGTTGAATGAGTTTCTTATCTGGTATGTGGGGTGTGACTATTCTCACATCTACACCTCGCATCGCCGCATTCTTTATATCCTCTGTTAAATCATAATCGATAATGAGATAAGGCGTTGTGATATAAACAAAATCCTCTGCTTGATTAATCAGATTTTGATAGACAATTTTACCCACCTTCATCTGGTAGATTGGTTTCGGTCCACTACCGTATGGGATACAAAGACCACTACCAGACCGTGTCTGATTTTCCAAATGATACTGATCAAAGTCACTGATTTCCCCACGGTTGATGTACCAGTTCATGAGAAATAGTCTGGTAAAGGCTTGAGTCGCTGGACCATCTATCCGAATCCCACTATCTTTCCAGTGTCCAAACCGTTCAATATGATTGATATATTCGTCTGCAAGGTTAATCCCACCAGTGTAGGAAATCTGCCCATCAATGACCAAGATTTTCCGGTGGTCACGGTTATTATAGGCCACTGTCATACGAGGAATCACCTTATTAAATTTATGAGCATCAATCCCTTTAGAACGCAAATAAACAGTATAATCCCCAGGCAAAGTCACCATACAACCGATGTCGTCATAGAGCATCTTGACTTCGACTCCCTGAGCTGCCTTTTCTTCCAGAACTTCGAGTATGCTATCCCACATCAAACCCTCTTCGACAATGTAGTATTCAAGAAAAATAAACTTTTCAGCTCTTTTAAGATCCTCCAGCATCTGTTGCCACATTTCCTCGCCACTTGCGAAAAATTGTGAATCTGTCTGGTCATAGACTTCTGCATTACTATCCATATGTAGCAAGGCATTGATAATTCCATAAGCTGATTTATCTGTCTCCTGTAGCTGCAGATGGAGTTGGCGCCCATTATTCTCATGAAATGCAATAGAATTCAATTCCTGGAGTTGTTTCAGTTCTTTTTTTGATAGCCTTCTTTCACCGAACATGAGATAAAGCAGTGGACCAAACACCGGCACAAAGGTCACAATCAACCAAGTCACCTTGCTCTCAGGAGACATGGAGCGATTGACAATCGCTATAACAGTTGCCACGCTAACCAGAAATACAAGGGAAACCCAAACAAGCGGAGCAATCTGACTCATGTAAAGAATAATGCCAAAAATAACAAATAATTCTATCAGAATTATCGCAATACTAAAGCCATACTTGGACATCAATAATCGAAATTTTCTTGTCCCCATATCTCCCTCTCAATTTCTAAGTTTACTCCCTAATTCAACGTCTGAAAACACTTGTTACCTTCTAGTATACTTAGTTTCATAAAAGTTAGCAAGCTTTTTCTGTATAGGCCGATAGTTCTACGTTTAAAATTAATTTAAAAAGCAGGCTACTTATAGGTGCCTGCTCTTATTTTACAATTTCAAAGCCAACATATTGACCGTCATACCAGCTGCAGTTCCCATCAAGAAGATGGTATCTCCTTCCTTCACATAGCCATGATCGAGTGCATAGGCCAAGCCAAAAGGTACCGCAACGGAAACCATATTCCCATACTCACTAACGATATTAAGGTACTTGTCTTTGCTAACTCCTAATTTATCCATGACAAGTGGTAATGCTCGACTAGCTTGGTGTGGAATAATATAGTCTACAGCATCTTTAGAAATACCAGATTTCTCTTGGAATTCTTGGAACATTTCTGGAATGACACGAGCAGAAAGCAAGAGGATTTTCTTCCCTTTCATATCAAACATGAAATTGGTCTTCGTCTCTTCAGAGTACTCTTTTGGTTGATATGAAGTCAAACCTCCACGGATTTCAGTATCGTGAGCTCCCTCCGACCAAGTCCGTTGAAGGCTTGCTATTACTCCTTTATCCTTGTTACTTGCTTGGAAAATAAAGGCTGCGGCCCCATCACCAAAGAGTTCATAACTTTCTTTTTGCTTCGGATTGAGACCCAAGCTACCAACTTCACTAGATACAATCAAAACGCGATGATATTCTCCTGTTTCAATCAAATGTGACATAGTCGAAAGAGCTGAAATAAAACTTGTACAAGTCGTGTTGATATCCATAGCTGGTATAGAGAGCCCTTTTGCCACGCGCTCATGAATCAAAGCAGCTGTACATGGAATAGGCTGAACACCCACCGCACTAGCTGATACAAGGCAATCAATGTCTTTCATACTCAAATTTGCATTTTCAAGTGCAGCTTGGATAGCTGCTTCTGCCAAATCTAGTTGCGTTTCTTCATTTTCTACGACACGATAACGCGTTTGGTCTTTAAATTGCACTGTGTTTTTTGGAAGGCAAACTCCATAGCCTGCAATTTCTACATGTCTTTTTACTTCTGTCATAATCTTTTGTCCTTTCATAAACGTTGGATACGTTTGAGCTTACGACTTGTATCCCAATGATAATCTGAAAATCGTATTTCAGGTGCTTTAAACTCTTTTTGTTGAGCCAAGAGTCGAAATTGCTCTGTAATGGCTGTTTCCACTTGCTCGTCCCTTCGACTCAGACAAACTTCTACTAACTTCTCAGAATGTTGTTTAACTTGGTAATCTCCGACATTCTCCACAAAGAGAATGCAACGTCTGATAAAGTCAGGATAAATCGTGACCTGACCTCCATCTTGTCCATCAAAATAGAAGATGTCGTCAGAACGCCCTTCAACCTTGTCAATCCTTGTATAATGAGATCCACAAGGACAAGGTTCAGGATTTTCAACCAAGATATCGTTGAGCTGATAGCGATAAACAGGCTGACTGCTCCGCTTAAAATCAGTAATGACTGGATAAAAACGACGGTCATCCAAATAGTGTTTTTCCACAAAAATGATATCTTCGTTGAGATGAAGATTCCCAGCCGAGCACGTACAAGCCAAGAAACCTTCTGTTGCTTGATAGACCTGGTCAATAACTGGTAATGTAAAAGCCGCAGAAATCCGTTCTTTATCACTATCTTCTAATATTTCAGCTACTGAAACGATCTTTTTTGTGGGCTGAATGACTAACTCTCCCTGCTTTTAGTCGCTTGCTCAACTCTATCAACATAGAGGCAGGCGCCACCACAATGGTCGGTTGATAATTGTTGAGGCGCTCGATATGCTCATCTGTATTCTTGAAAATATCAAAGTATTCTAAACGAATGAGCGCCGTATTGATAGTCTGATACAATTCATTATCAGCTCTGAGGAAAAAGGCTATACGGTGTCCAAAAAGGTGACCTTTGGGCAACATCTTTGCCAAGATAGCCGCCGCCCACATACTTCGTTCTTTTTCAGTTGTGATAAAAAGTCCTCGGTGTCCAGATGTTCCCGAAGACAGCCCAACAGCTATTTCTCCTTTGAGTTCTGTAAAATTTCGAGTCTTTTCACTTTCGATGGCCAAAGCTAAGGCCTCATCTCGATCCACTCCTTGAGTATTAAGCTCATTGAAATGCGTCATCATAAAAGCTTTATCCATATGGTCAAAGTCGTGAGGTACACCATTTTTAAAATAAGGTGACTCACGTTTTAGAAAGTCCATATAGGTATCTAGTTGCTTTTTCTGATAGCTTTCTAAGGCTTCTCGAGACTTAAAATTATGAAGCCAACGAGTCTGGATAAAAGTTTTAAGAAAGGTTATTTTTTTCATACAAGATCCGCTCAATCCTTTCTACAGGGTCATGGCTAACTAGCACTTCTATTCCATCCTTTAAAACCTCTTCCAAGAGCTCTGTTCCTTTGATATAGTCAGCCTTACTATCTTGCACCAGGGAAGGAATCAGATGCATCTGTTTGGTGTAAGGTAAGAGGTCAATTCCCCAACAAAGATCCGCTGCGATAAAGAGATGATAATCTGGAATAAACAGACAGGCTTGGCCCTTAGCATGCCCATCAATAGAAGCTACCAGGATACTAGCATCTCCAAACAAATCATAGGTCGGACGATAATTAAAGTTGGAGTTTTGCTGATTTGCCTTGATGACTGTCAATCTTTCCTCGAAGTCACTCGGCAAAAATTCTTTAAAAATTAAATCTTTTAGTTTGGGTTTCTTGTAAACATCATACACTTCCTGGGTCAGGATAAAGTTTGCATTCGGAAAGAAGCTAGCCCCTCCCAAATGATCTGGATGTAGATGAGATAGCAGGACATAGTTGATTTCTTCTGGCTTGATTCCTTTAGCTGTCAGCAGGTACGAAATCTGATCTTTTTCCGTCATTTGAACGGGCGTCCCCAAGCGATATAAAGCATATCTTAGTTTTGTCTTAATATCGTAGTGATAGCCAGTATCATAAAGCACATAGCCCTTTATCCCTGTGTTTGATCAAAGAAAGACTCCTGCTGGGAAAGTCATCTTTCTATTCTTGACACCCTTAAAAAGCAAACCAGCATAACTCGTACAATATCCCGCTGGGAAATACTCAATACTTTCGATAATCTTGGACATATTGTTCAATCCCTTCTGAAATATTAATTTTCGGACGATACCCCAATTCCCTCTCAGCCTTGCTAATATCCAGCGTTTGACTATAGCGAAGCAGATAATAGGTATATCGAGTTAGAGGTGGCTCCCCTTTAAGGTTCAAAGGTCTTGTATAGAAATTCTAAACTACTTGCAATTCCTGATATGAGAGATGCTGGAATTTTTCTATATTTGATTGGATAACCCAAACCTGTCAAACTTTCCTCTAACAAATCTCTAAAAGCCCTCAGTTCACCATTAGTAATATTATAAACCTCACCTTTGGCTTCTGGAGCTTCTAAGGCTAACCGTATTGCCAGAGCAACATTTTCCACACAAGTCATATCCATGAGCTGACGCCCATCCCCAATCAAAGGAATGCCAATTTTTTGACTCAGATTAATCACTCGTGGCAAAATGCTGGTATCTCCAATTCCAAACAGCCCCCGAGGTCTCAAGATAATACTCGGAACATCTGGATAATCTTTAAAGAGCTTCTCTGAAGCCAATTTGCTACGGATATAATTATTGAGATTATTTTCTTCTGGAGCATCACTTTCTTTGATAGCCAACTGATCCTTAGGAGCAGCATAGATGCTTGGTGAGGATACATAGACTAAACGTTGAATACCTGTTTGGCGACATGCCTCGAGAACATATTTGGTTCCTAAAACATTAGCCTGATAAAAATCTTCCCAAGGCCCCCAAACTGTTGACAGTGCTCCCGCATGAACGACCAGATCCATCCCCTTGCAAGCCTCTAGCACATCATCAGCTTTGGTCAAATCACCCTGAAAATAGCTAACCGAAGAATTCTCTAAAGAGCGACCAACCTTACTGTTTCTACCAAAAGCTCGAACCTGATAGCCATGCTCGACTAATTCTTTTACGACATATTTACCCAAGAAACCTGTCGCTCCAGTTACTAAAACTGTTTTCATTTTTCTTTCTCCTTATCCGCTAGCAGACGATGGATTTCACTCTCTAAAATTTCCGTCGGATGGTAAGAATGTGCAGCTTTGGCGTAAAATCTCTAATTCGGACCAATCCTCTTTAGCTAATAAACTATCAAAGGCTTGTCCAATTACCTTGCTATTATCTCTTTTAGCTGTAAAAGCAACACCCGCTTCTACCCCACGAACGGCATAATCAAATTGGTCATAATCATGAGGCAAAATCAAAGCTGGTTTGCCATAAATGATACATTGATAAAAAATCCCAGCCCCCCCGTGATGAATCACGTAATCCATCTGGGAAATGTACTCCTTATAGGGGAGATAAGAAACTACGGAAAGGTTCTCCATGAGATTTTCACATTGGAAGGACTCTCCACCTACACCTCGAGTTACAAAAAAGTGACAATCAGGATGCGCTTTTGCAAGTTGAGTAGCTTGATAAATAAGATTTTCTTTAGCCCAAGCTAGTTGTGTCCCACAAGACACCAAAACTTTCTTTCGATCCATAAAAGGAGACAAATCTAAAGGATAATCCTCTCCTGCCTCAACTGAAGCACCAGAGGGCCCTACCCACTTGTAGTGTTCTGGGAATCCCTTTTTTAACTCTACCTCTTTCATTCCAATACCTAGAATAGAATAGGGAGAATAAATGGTCTCATGACCTAGTTGATTATACAATTTAAAATTATATCTTTTTAAGCTATCACGAAACGAAAAAGATACAATCCGTTTCACTAACCGAGTTGCTTTTCTACCTAAAAATTGTACTGAAACTTGCCAACGATTCTTGGGACTTCCCAGTCCACCAAAGAAACAAGGAGGACCATCTGTCGTTTCAATCGCAAACTGGGTCGCCATAGTTGATATCCACGGAATGCCAAGTTGATTAGCTACTAAACCTCCAGACAAGGTTATAAAATCAGCAATGACGATATCAGGGCGATTTTTTTGCCACTCTTCCAATAATTGATCTGAAACTAGATTAATTAAATCAATACTTGCTGAAAGTTGATGATAGGCTGATATAATTCCTAATTGCTGATCATTATTTGCGGCACGTTCAAAATCCTCTATGTGATTTTCTAATATTGGAACTACATTAAAACCTGCAGCATCAGCAACGGCTTTTTTTTGAAGACCAGTGAATAAACGAATCTCATATCGAGGGTTATTAAGTAAAGGTATTAATAAATTCATTGTTGGATACAAATGTCCACTTAAAGGGACAACTACAACATCAATTTTAATTCTTTTCATATGTCTAGGATATCAAATTTTAAAAAAGAACTATCGATAAGATAATTCTTTACTTATTTATTAGTTTTGACATAAAAAGGTAACGAAACATTTAAGAAAGTGCAATATGAATTTACAGATAATAATGATAAAAATCAAATATAAAAAAATAAAAAAAAAGCAACTGCCTCAATTTAAGTATTGACTAATCAGGGAAGACAGGATTCGAACCTGCGACACCTTGGTCCCCAAACCAAGTACTCTACCAAGCTGAGCTACTTCCCGAGTTAAACGTTTAATGCACCCTAGAGGTCGAACCTCTAACCGCCTGATTCGTAGTCAGGTACTCTATCCAGTTGAGCTAAGGGTGCTCTTCAATATATGCCGAGGACCGGAATCGAACCGGTACGATCGTTACCAATCGCAGGATTTTTAAGTCCTGTGCGTCTGCCAGTTCCGCCACCCCGGCCTCTCTAAGCGAACGACGGGATTCGAACCCGCGACCCCCACCTTGGCAAGGTGGTGTTCTACCACTGAACTACGTTCGCATCGACTCTGGTTTATATTAAAAAAAAATGCCGGCTACATGACTTGAACACGCGACCCTCTGATTACAAATCAGATGCTCTACCAACTGAGCTAAGCCGGCTGATTTCTATTATGCGGGTTAAGGGACTTGAACCCCCACGCCGTTAAGCGCCAGATCCTAAATCTGGTGCGTCTGCCAATCCGCCAAACCCGCAAATATGACCCGTACTGGGCTCGAACCAGTGACCCATTGATTAAAAAGTCAATTGCTCTACCAACTGAGCTAACGGGTCAAATAACTTTCGTTATTACGGTCCCGACGGGAATCGAACCCGCGATCTTCGCCGTGACAGGGCGACGTGATAACCGCTACACTACGGGACCTATGGGAGTTAACGGGATCGAACCGCTGACCCTCTGCTTGTAAGGCAGATGCTCTCCCAGCTGAGCTAAACTCCCTCGAGCTAAGCGACTTCCATATCTCACAGGGGGCAACCCCCAACTACTTCCGGCGTTCTAGGGGCTTAACTTCTGTGTTCGGCATGGGTACAGGTGTATCTCCTAGGGCTATCGTCACTTAACTCTGAGTAATACCTACTCAAAATTGAATATCTATCAAATTCCAAGAAAACCTTCACACTTCGTATTCTCAGTTACTTTGGATAAGTCCTCGAGCTATTAGTATTAGTCCGCTACATGTGTCGCCACACTTCCACTTCTAACCTATCTACCTGATCATCTCTCAGGGCTCTTACTGATATAAAATCATGGAAATCTCATCTTGAGGTGGGTTTCACACTTAGATGCTTTCAGCGTTTATCCCTTCCCTACATAGCTACCCAGCGATGCCTTTGGCAAGACAACTGGTACACCAGCGGTAAGTCCCTCTGGTCCTCTCGTACTAGGAGCAGATCCTCTCAAATTTCCTACGCCCCGCGACGGATAGGGACCGAACTGTCTCACGACGTTCTGAACCCAGCTCGCGTGCCGCTTTAATGGGCGAACAGCCCAACCCTTGGGACCGACTACAGCCCCAGGATGCGACGAGCCGACATCGAGTGCCAAACCTCCCCGTCGATGTGAACTCTTGGGGAGATAAGCCTGTTATCCCCAGGGTAGCTTTTTATCCGTTGAGCGATGGCCCTTCCATACGGAACCACCGGATCACTAAGCCCGACTTTCGTCCCTGCTCGAGTTGTAGCTCTCGCAGTCAAGCTCCCTTATACCTTTACACTCTGCGAATGATTTCCAACCATTCTGAGGGGAACCTTTGGGCGCCTCCGTTACCTTTTTAGGAGGCGACCGCCCTCAATCAAACTGCCCGTCAGACACTGTCTCCGATAGGGATCACCTATCCGGGTTAGAGTGGCCATAACACAAGGGTAGTATCCCAACAGCGTCTCCTTCGAAACTGGCGTCCCGATCTCGCAGACTCCTACCTATCCTGTACATGTGGTACAGACACTCAATATCAAACTGCAGTAAAAGCTCCATGGGGTCTTTCCGTCCTGTCGCGGGTAACCTGCATCTTCACAGGTACTAAAAATTTCACCGAGTCTCTCGTTGAGACAGTGCCCAAATCATTACGCCTTTCGTGCGGGTCGGAACTTACCCGACAAAGGAATTTCGCTACCTTAGGACCGTTATAGTTACGGCCGCCGTTTACTGGGGCTTCAATTCATACCTTCGAGTTACCTCTAAGCACTCCTCTTAACCTTCCAGCACCGGGCAGGCGTCACCCCCTATACATCATCTTACGATTTAGCAGAAGCTGTGTTTTTGATAAACAGTTGCTTGGGCCTATTCACTGCGGCTGACCTAAAGTCAGCACCCCTTCTCCCAAGTTACAGGGGTCATTTTGCCGAGTTCCTTAACGAGGTTCTCTCGCTCACCTGAGGGCTACTCGCCTCGACTACCTGTGTCGGTTTGCGGTACGGGTAGAGTATGTTTAAACGCTAGAAGCTTTTTCTTGGCAGTGTGACGTCACTAACTTCGCTACTAAACTTCGCTCCCCATCACAGCTCAATGTTATAGAACTAAGCATTTAACTCAATTCACACCTCACTGCTTAGACAGACACTTCCAATCGTCTGCTTTGGTTAGCCTACTGCGTCCCTCCATCACTACATACTCTAGTACAGGAATATCAACCTGTTGTCCATCGGATACACCTTTCGGTCTCTCCTTAGGGTCCCGACTAACCCAGGGCGGACGAGGCCTTCCCCTGGAAACCTTAGTCTTACGGTGGACAGGATTCTCACCTGTCTTTCGCTACTCATACCGGCATTCTCACTTCTATGCGTTCCAGCGCTCCTCACGGTACACCTTCTCCACACATAGAACGCTCTCCTACCATACCTATAAAGGTATCCACAGCTTCGGTAAATTGTTTTAGCCCCGGTACATTTTCGGCGCAGGGTCACTCGACTAGTGAGCTATTACGCACTCTTTGAATGAATAGCTGCTTCTAAGCTAACATCCTAGTTGTCTGTGCAACCCCATCCTTTTCCACTTAACAATTATTTTTGGGACCTTAGCTGGTGGTCTGGGCTGTTTCCCTTTCGACTACGGATCTTAGCACTCGCAGTCTGACTGCCGACCATAATTCATTGGCATTCGGGTTTATCTGAGATTGGTAATCCGGGATGGACCCCTCACCCAAACAGTGCTCTACCTCCAAGAATCTTGATGTCGACGCTAGCCCTAAAGCTATTTCGGAGAGAACCAGCTATCTCCAAGTTCGTTTGGAATTTCTCCGCTACCCACAAGTCATCCAAGCACTTTTCAACGTGCCCTGGTTCGAGTCCTCCAGTGCGTCTTACCGCACCTTCAACCTGCTCATGGGTAGGTCACATGGTTTCGGGTCTACGACATAATACTAAGACGCCCTATTCAGACTCGGTTTCCCTACGGCTCCGTCTCTTCAACAACCTCGCATCATATCGTAACTCGCCGGTTCATTCTACAAAAGGCACGCTCTCACCCATTAACAGGGCTCGAACTTGTTGTAGGCACACGGTTTCAGGTTCTATTTCCTCCCCTCCCGGGGTGCTTTTCACCTTTCCCTCACGGTACTGGTTCACTATCGGTCACTAGGGAGTATTTAGGGTTGGGAGATGGTCCTCCCAGATTCCGACGGGATTTCACGTGTCCCGCCGTACTCAGGATACTGCTAGGTACAAAGACTATTTAAAATACGAGGCTCTCACTCTCTTTGGCTGATCTTCCCATATCATTCTTCTATAGTCTTTGAGTCCACATTGCAGTCCTACAACCCCGAAGAGTAAACTCTTCGGTTTGCCCTCCTGCCGTTTCGCTCGCCGCTACTAAGGCAATCGCTTTTGCTTTCTCTTCCTGCAGCTACTTAGATGTTTCAGTTCACTGCGTCTTCCTCCTCATATCCTTAACAGATATGGGTAACAGGTAGTACCTGTTGGGTTCCCCCATTCGGAAATCCCTGGATCATCGCTTACTTACAGCTACCCAAGGCATATCGTCGTTTGTCACGTCCTTCTTCGGCTCCTAGTGCCAAGGCATCCACCGTGCGCCCTATTAACTTAACCTTATTTTTCTGACCTTTCAGTCATAAACTCTTATTAATACTACAGCGTTTTTCGGTTTATTTTTCTTGTTACTATTTGATATAGATATTCAATTTTTCAATGTGCATTACTTGGTGATCTCTCACCAATGGAGCCTAGCAGGGATCGAACCGCTGACCTCCTGCGTGCAAAGCAGGCGCTCTCCCAGCTGAGCTAAGGCCCCACAAGACCTCTCAAGACTAAACAAGACCAATGTGCATTTCCTTATCCTTAGAAAGGAGGTGATCCAGCCGCACCTTCCGATACAGCTACCTTGTTACGACTTCACCCCAATCATCTATCCCACCTTAGGCGGCTGGCTCCAAATGGTTACCTCACCGACTTCGGGTGTTACAAACTCTCGTGGTGTGACGGGCGGTGTGTACAAGGCCCGGGAACGTATTCACCGCGGCGTGCTGATCCGCGATTACTAGCGATTCCGACTTCATGTAGGCGAGTTGCAGCCTACAATCCGAACTGAGACTGGCTTTAAGAGATTAGCTTGCCGTCACCGACTTGCGACTCGTTGTACCAGCCATTGTAGCACGTGTGTAGCCCAGGTCATAAGGGGCATGATGATTTGACGTCATCCCCACCTTCCTCCGGTTTATTACCGGCAGTCTCGCTAGAGTGCCCAACTGAATGATGGCAACTAACAATAGGGGTTGCGCTCGTTGCGGGACTTAACCCAACATCTCACGACACGAGCTGACGACAACCATGCACCACCTGTCACCTCTGTCCCGAAGGAAAACTCTATCTCTAGAGCGGTCAGAGGGATGTCAAGACCTGGTAAGGTTCTTCGCGTTGCTTCGAATTAAACCACATGCTCCACCGCTTGTGCGGGCCCCCGTCAATTCCTTTGAGTTTCAACCTTGCGGTCGTACTCCCCAGGCGGAGTGCTTAATGCGTTAGCTACGGCACTAAACCCCGGAAAGGGTCTAACACCTAGCACTCATCGTTTACGGCGTGGACTACCAGGGTATCTAATCCTGTTTGCTCCCCACGCTTTCGAGCCTCAGCGTCAGTTACAAAGCCAGAGCCGCTTTCGCCACCGGTGTTCCTCCATATATCTACGCATTTCACCGCTACACATGGAATTCCACTCTCCCCTCTTGCACTCAAGTTAAACAGTTTCCAAAGCGTACTATGGTTAAGCCACAGCCTTTAACTTCAGACTTATCTAACCGCCTGCGCTCGCTTTACGCCCAATAAATCCGGACAACGCTCGGGACCTACGTATTACCGCGGCTGCTGGCACGTAGTTAGCCGTCCCTTTCTGGTAAGATACCGTCACAGTGTGAACTTTCCACTCTCACACTCGTTCTTCTCTTACAACAGAGCTTTACGATCCGAAAACCTTCTTCACTCACGCGGCGTTGCTCGGTCAGACTTCCGTCCATTGCCGAAGATTCCCTACTGCTGCCTCCCGTAGGAGTCTGGGCCGTGTCTCAGTCCCAGTGTGGCCGATCACCCTCTCAGGTCGGCTATGTATCGTTGCCTTGGTGAGCCGTTACCTCACCAACTAGCTAATACAACGCAGGTCCATCTGGTAGTGATGCAATTGCACCTTTCAAGTAGATATCATGCGATATCTACTGTTATGCGGTATTAGCTATCGTTTCCAATAGTTATCCCCCGCTACCAGGCAGGTTACCTACGCGTTACTCACCCGTTCGCAACTCATCCGCTCGGTGCAAGCACCAAGCTTCAGCGTTCTACTTGCATGTATTAGGCACGCCGCCAGCGTTCGTCCTGAGCCAGGATCAAACTCTCATTAAAAGTTTGAGTTCTCACTCATTTCTGTCACTGACAGATTTATTGTTTTTTCATTGTTCAGTACTATAACCTTAAGTTATAGTGCCCTGCACATTGGTTCGTCTTGTTCAGTTTTCAAAGGTCTTTGTCGCGCTTGCGACAACTATATTAGTATATCACAGTCATTTTTCTCTGTCAACAGGTTTTTTTAACTTTTTTTATAACCTACCCATCAACCGCGATACACCCATAGTCCGTACGGGATTCGAACCCGTGTTACCGCCGTGAAAAGGCGGTGTCTTAACCCCTTGACCAACGGACCCTGAGCTTGTCAACTCTTTCTATTATACCTACTTTTTTTGACCCCTTGTCAAGATATTGGGTTTATTTTTTTATCTTTTTGGAGAAAAATCTCTTAGCACATGCTTTAGTTCTTTTAACATTGCTTTTCTTCCTTTGAATCGCTCATCAGCTAACAAGCGTTCAAACAACTCCAACCTTTCTTTTTCTAACCCTGCTCGATACTCTTTAAGCATTTCTTGTAATGCGTAAGACTCATCTATCAACAGCCCCCCTTCGCCTAATCTATGGCTAATTTCGCTTACTTCTTCATAAGCTTGTCGATCCAATCTTCTTTTATAACTTTCTTGTTTTCGAACTGCATCCAAAATTCGATTTCGAAACTTTGTTTTGAAGTAGGTATAAAATTCCTTATTTTTATTTTCCTTAAAATCAGGGTGATTTTCTAATAATTCATGTAGGCAAATCATTCCCTCTTGATCCCAATCTTCTTTTTCCCATAAATGAAGGTAGTATTCTTTTCTACATTTATGTACAATAGCTTTCACTTCTTGGTAATTCATTTCTAACATAATCATTCTCCTTTTCTGCCATTAGTATAGCAGAAGTAGAGATAAATTATGACATTTCTTCTATTTTTGTTACTTATCTTACCTGATTTTATTTTTTTAATGTTTGATATTTCATTGGGAAGTGTTTTGGGGCTTTTTAGGATATAAAAAGACAAGAGTTTTGCTCTTGTCTTTTAAAAATTTATTGGAACAAATCTACAATTGTATCCCAGACCGTTTTTGCCTTTTCTTTAATTTTTGCATCTGAAATAGCTTTTTCTGCTTCATCAATAAGATTCTGGGCTCGATCTCGGATGTCAGTTATAGAATCACTTGATTGCGCACCACCATTGTCGGTTGCTTGATTTTGAGAATTTCTAGGAGCTATACCGTTTAGTTCATAAGCATTCTCAACAGTAAAGGTACTTCCTGGCGTATATGGAAGAATTGTTTCTGCCATACTTCTAAAAACATGAGCGGCGCCATTTGATGTCGAACCTGCTAGATAATGGTTTTCATCGGTAGTCGGGAAACCAAGCCAGTGACTAATGACTACATCAGGTGTATACCCAACAACCCATTGGTCACTCGTATATTCTGGGTTAAAAGCAGTCTCTGTCGTTCCAGTTTTCCCAGCCATAACATAACCATCAGGTGAAGAACTTATTCCTGTACCATTTGTGAAGGTTCCTAGCATCATGCTAGTCATTTTATCCGCTACGGACTTGTCTATCACTCGTTTTTGAGAATTCTTATGCGTAGCAATGACTTCCCCACTTGCATTTTCAATGCGAGTAATAAAATGCGCTTCTGGCATCAAACCTTCGTTTGCAAATGCTGCATAAGCTTGTGCCATTTGTAGTGGACTAGTTTCCACTCCACCACCCAGGGCAACACCCAACACACGATCCACATTCGTTAAATCAAGTCCAAATCTTTCACCTGATTCAAAAGCCTTGTCGATGCCAAGTTGTTTAACTGTTGCTACGGCAGGGAGGTTTAGGGACTCAGCTAAAGCTTGGTACATTGGAACTTCAGGAGATGTTTTGATTCCTGCGTAGTTATCGACCTTGTAATCACCATACTCCATAGTATGATTATCCAACTCTTTATTTAGAGCCCAACCAGCTTCGACTGCTGGGGTATAGACAACTAAGGGCTTAATAGTTGAACCTGGACTTCTTTTTGATTGAGTTGCGTAGTTGAAATTTCGGAAGCCCGCTTTATCATCTCCTGCTACACGACCAACAACTCCTCGAACTCCTCCTGTTTTTGGTTCTAGAGCAACACTGCCAGACTCAGCATGAGTTCCATCTTCTGCGGTTGGAAAGAGAGCTGTGTTTTCATAAATGACTTGCATATTAGCCTGGTAATTCTGATCTAATTCCGTATATATACGATAGCCGTTGTTCATAATTTCTTCTTCAGTTAAATTATACTTTTCAATTGCTTCATTAACAACAGCATCAAAATAGGATGGATATCGGTAGTCTGAAACTTTACCTTTATAAGCATCTTGCAGTTGAGATGCCATGTCAACACCCGAAGCTTCCGCTTCTTTGTCCTTATCAATATAGCCAGCAGCGACCATGTTTTGTAAGACGGTGTCTCTACGGTTAGTAGAATCTTCAATAGAATTCAAAGGGTTGTATAATTCCGGTCCTTTCAGCATTCCTGCTAAAGTCGCAGCTTCATCAAGCGTCAGTTGAGAAGCTGAAACCCCAAAGTATTTTTTACTTGCATCTTCAACACCCCAAACCCCATTCCCGAAGTAGGCATTGTTCAAGTACATAGCCAGAATCTCTTTCTTACTATACTTTTTAGTTAACTCTAAAGCTAGAAAGAATTCTTTTGCCTTTCTCTGAACAGTTTGGTCTTGAGAAAGATAGGCATTTTTCGCCAACTGCTGAGTAATTGTAGAACCACCACCTGAGCGTCCAGCCGTCACTATCGCTAGGAAAAAACGAGCATAGTTAATTCCACTATTTTTATAGAAACTTCTATCTTCTGTCGCAATAACAGCATTCTGCAAATCTTCACTAATATCCGAAAGTTCGACATAGGTGCCTTTTTGACCTGACAGGGCGCCTGCTTCTTTTTCTTCTCTGTCAAAAATCAGAGTACGTGTTTTTAAAGCATTTTGTAAGTCTGTAACATTTGTCGATTTTGCCAGCGCAAATAGATAGACCCCAACAAAAAGGCTGGCACTTAGTCCTATAATCAGAAAGATCTTTGTCAAATGATAACGGCGCCAGAATTTTCGAATAGGACCAACTGCCCCAGCTTTCTTTCGTCCTGCTCTTGAACGTCGTAAGTTGCTCGACACATTTTCTTCTTGTTCGACTTCATTCATTTCTGTTTCTTCAATTTCAGATTCTTCTTTCTTAAATAAAGAAAGAAATTTTTCAAATAAGGTATCTAATTTCATGCGTATATTTTATCATCTTCCCCATAGGAAGACAAGAATTTTGCTAGTTCCCCTGTCCAAATAAACTGATTTTTGTTACAATATCAGTATGAAATTTACCTTTACTATCCCTGAGTCTCTACCTGAAATGACAGTTAAACTTTTTCTGGAAGAACAGCTGTTAATCCCTCGAAAAATAAGGCACTTTTTGAGAACCAAGAAACACATCCTCATTAATCAAGAAGAGGTGCATTGGCATCAAACGATCAAGTCTGGGGATGAATGTCAATTGATTTTCGATGAGGAAGATTATCCTACAAAAGAAATTGCTTTGGGCAACCCCAAACTTGTAAATGAAATCTATCAAGACCAACATTTAATTATCGTAAATAAACCCGAGGGCATGAAAACACATGGGAATCAGCCCGATGAGATTGCTCTTCTTAATCATGTCAGCGCCTATGTTGGTCAAACTTGCTATGTTGTCCATAGACTAGATATGGAAACAAGTGGTCTCGTATTGTTTGCTAAGAATCCATTCATTCTTCCTATCCTTAATCGCTTATTAGAAAAGAAAGAGATTTCCCGAGAATACCGGGCTCTAGTTGACGGAAAAATAGAGGCTAAAGAGCTTGATCTTCCGAGATAAAATTGGTCGCAATCGTCACGACCGTAGGAAACGGGTAGTGGATCAAAAAAATGGCCAATACGCTGAAACCCAAGTAACTCGTTTGAAACAATTTGCAACGAACAAAACTAGTCTTATTCGTTGCAAATTAAAAACGGGACGAACCCATCAGATCCGAGTTCACCTATCTCACCACGGACATCCAATTCTTGGAGACCCTCTCTACAACTCACATTCAAAAGTTAGCAGACTGATGCTGCACGCATTTAAACTATCCTTTATCCACCCTCTAACTTTAAACAAATTAAGCTTTACTGCTCTTTCAGATACATTTGAAAGAGAATTAAAACAAAATGGATGATAAAATCATCCATTTTTCTTCACTAATACTAAAAAAGCAAGACCAATAGGTCTTGCTTTTTCGACTCAGAAATTATTTAGCAATTTTTGCGAAGTATTCAAGAGTACGAACAAGTTGTGCAGTATAAGACATTTCGTTGTCATACCATGAAACAACTTTAACCAATTGTTTACCGTCAACGTCAAGAACTTTAGTTTGAGTTGCGTCAAACAATGATCCGTAAGACATACCTACAACGTCTGAAGAAACGATTGGATCTTCAGTGTAACCGTATGATTCGTTAGCTACTGCTTTCATAGCTGCATTTACTTCATCAACAGTAACGTTCTTTTCGAGAACAACTACCAATTCAGTAACTGATCCAGTTGGAGTAGGAACGCGTTGTGCAGCTCCGTCCAATTTACCGTTCAATTCAGGGATAACCAAACCGATTGCTTTAGCAGCACCAGTTGAGTTAGGAACGATGTTAGCAGCACCAGCACGAGCACGACGAAGGTCACCTTTACGGTGTGGACCGTCAAGAATCATTTGGTCACCAGTGTAAGCGTGGATAGTAGTCATCAATCCTTCAACAACACCGAAGTTATCTTGAAGAGCTTTAGCCATTGGAGCCAAGCAGTTTGTAGTACATGAAGCACCTGAGATAACTGTTTCAGTACCATCAAGAATATCGTGGTTGAGTGTTAAATACGACTGTTTTAACATCTGATCCACCAGGAGCAGTGATAACAACTTTCTTAGCACCACCAGCATGCAAGTGTTTTTCAGCAGCTGCTTTAGTAGCAAAGAAACCAGTTGCTTCAAGAACGATTTCTACACCGTCGTTAGCCCAGTCGATTTGTTCTGGATCGCGTTCAGCGAAACTTTAACGAATTTACCGTTAACTTCGAGATCCACCTTCTTTAACTTCCACAGTACCGTCGAAACGACCTTGAGTTGTGTCATATTTCAACAAGTGTGCAAGCATAACTGGATCTGTAAGGTCGTTGATGCGAGTAACTTCAACACCTTCTACGTTTTGGATACGACGGAAAGCAAGACGACCGATACGACCGAAACCGTTAATACCAACTTTAACTACCATTAGTGATTTCCTCCTTATGAAAATCATGAAAATTTTATTGTGAAAAGAGTAACTTGAATCACTACAAATCACCTTTCAACAAACCTATTATATAACTATTTTAGTTTTATTGCAAGTGCGGGCGTTGATTTTCACTTTAGTTTTATACTTTTCAATTCCTCTTATTTTACTAAGACACCTTAGTAAAAGCCTTCACTCTACCACATCATGATTCCTTATAAAATTTTGGTTTCATGAAAAATCAAAAAAGAGACAGGATAACTCCTGCCTCTAGGCTGATAATCTATTATTTACGACGTCCTGGACGTTCTGCATAACCATAGTAAGCATCTGTCATGATTTCTTCCATGTCAGCTACCATTGGCAAGCGTGGGTTTGCAGGTGAACATTGGTCTTCATATGCGAGCAAGGCAATTTCATGCAAGCTGTCTTTCCAAGCTTTTTCATCAATTCCTTGATCCTTGAAGTTCATCTTGATACCTACTGCAACACCAAGGTCGTAAACAGCTTTAGCGTATGCTTCAACTGCTTCTTCTGGAGTTGAGTGAGGCAGCCAAGCATTCTAGCAATGTCTTGGAATTTCTCATCAGCTTTCCAGTAGTTGTATTTAGGCCATGTAGTAGTCTTAGATGGGCGAGTACCGTTGTAACGGATAACGTATGGAAGCAAGATTGCGTTTGTACGTCCGTGAACAGTGTGGTGAACCCCACCGATCTTGTGAGCCATTGAGTGGCTCATGCCAAGGAAGGCATTGGCGAAGGCCATACCAGCCATTGTAGAAGCATTATGCATTTTTTCACGAGCTTCTGGGTCAGCTGTTTTAACAGATTTTTCCAACCATTCAAAGACAAGTTTGATTGTTTGAAGGGCGATACCGTCTGTATAATCGTTGGCAAAGTTTGAAGTATATGCTTCAGTCGCGTGGGTCAAGACGTCCATACCAGTGTCTGCAGCGATGAAGTCAGGAACTGTTTCAACCAAAGCAGGGTCAACAATCGCAATAGTTGGTGTCAATGAGTAGTCAGCCAAAGGATATTTACGGTTGTTTTTCTTATCAGAGATAACGGCAAATGGTGTTACTTCTGAACCTGTACCTGAAGTTGTTGGAATCCCCCGATGTATTTCGCTTTCTTACCAAGAGATGGGAAGCGGAAGGCACGTTTACGGATATCCATGAATTTTTGAACCAAGTCACGGAAGTCGATTTGTGGTTGTTCGTAGAAGAGCCACATTACTTTAGCTGCATCCATTGGAGAACCACCACCAAGTGCGATGATTGTATCTGGTTCGAAAGCTTTCATCACTTCAGCACCACGTTCTACAGTTGTGATATCTGGATCTGGTTCAACATCTGAGAAGACTTGGACAGTTACACGGTTGCTACGTTTGTTCAATTGGTCAATAACACGTTGAACAAATCCAAGGCGCTCGATAGATTTATCTGTAACGATCAAAACGCGTTCGATATCTTCACATGTTTGAAGGTATTGGATAGAATTGCGTTCGAAGTAAATTTTTGAAGGAACTTTAAACCATTGCATATTATTTCTACGTTTCCCTACTTTCTTGATGTTTAGAAGGTTGATTGCACTCACGTTATCACCGACTGAGTTGTGTCCATAAGAACCACATCCAAGTGTCAATGATGGAATGAAGGCATTGTATACGTCACCGATACCACCGAAAGTAGATGGAGAGTTCCAGATAATACGCATTGCTTTGATTTCTGTACCAAAGCGTTTAGCAAGAGCTTCATCTTTTGTATGGATAGCTGCTGAGTGACCAAGTCCGTTGAACTCAACCATTTGACGAGCTTTTTTAAGACCATCTTCAGTATCTTCAGCTTTAAGAACTGCAATAACTGGTGATAATTTTTCACGAGTTAATGGTTCTTTTGGTCCTACTTCTGCACATTCTGCAGCCAAGATATTTGTTCCTTCTGGAACAGAGAATCCAGCTTGTTCAGCAATCCATGCAGCTGGCTTACCAACGATGTTTGCGTTTAGTTTAGCACCAGCACAGTTTTTGCTGTTAGCTTTCACACACCGAAACAGAATTCTTCAAGAAGAGCTTTTTCTTTCTTGTTTACAAAGTAAGTGTGATATGACTTGAATTCTTCTACAAATTCATCATAAACTTCTTTATCAATGATAACTGCTTGTTCTGACGCACAGACCATACCATTATCAAATGATTTAGACATAACAATGTCATGAGCAGCTTGACGGAGGTCAGCTGATTTTTCAACATAGGCAGGAACGTTTCCGGCACCTACCCCAAGAGCTGGTTTACCACATGAGTAAGCAGCTTTAACCATAGCATTACCACCAGTTGCGAGGATAGTCGCAACGCCTTCGTGGTTCATAAGTGCTCCAGTTGCTTCCATTGATGGTTCTGTAATCCATTGAACACAGTTTTCAGGAGCACCAGCTGCAATCGCTGCATCACGAACGATTTGTGCTGCGTGAGCTGATGATTCTTGAGCTGATGGGTGGAAAGCGAAAACGATTGGATTACGCGTTTTCAAAGCAATCAATGATTTGAAAATAGCTGTTGAAGTTGGGTTTGTTGTTGGAGTGACACCGCAGATTACACCTACAGGTTCTGCAATTTTAGTCAGACCTGTAATTGGGTCCTCTTCAATAACTCCAACTGTTTTAACGCCACGCATATTGTTTACTACGTGTTCACAGGCAAAAAGGTTTTTTGTTGCCTTGTCTTCGAATACCCCACGTCCAGTTTCTTCAACTGCATGTTGTGCAAGAATTCCGTGTGCATCAAGAGCAGCAACAGATGCTTTTGCTACGATGTAGTCAACTTGCTCTTGGTTCAACTTGCGCATTTCGTCAAGTGCAACCAAAGCTTTTTGTACTAATCCATCTACATGCTTTTCAGCAGCGAGTTGTTTTTGCTCAGGTGTCAAAGTTTTTTTATCAGCCATATTTTCCTCCATAGCCTTAAAGGTTTAAACCTTTGTTAAATTTTTCACAAGTATATTATAACTCTTTTTTTTTACTTTGTAAACAGTTTCATAGATATTTCACAAAAGAATTTTCATATTTTTGTGATTTTTTTCTCAAATTCGCGTTATAATGCATTCTTTCCCCGAGGTTTGTGAAAATCTTATTATATTTTTTTATTTTCACAAACTTGTTTTTAATTTATTTTTCCACTCTTAAACCAAGGAAGCGTTTTCTTTATTTCTTGAGAAAAGACCTCCTTGTTAGGAGGTTATTGTGCCTGTTGGAAGAGTCCTTGTTTAAAGTCGCCTTCATAGACAACTTCTTGCTCGGTAGTTAGTTTCCCTTTGCCTTCAGCTTGGCCATTCACAAAATCACCTTCATAAACCCATCCATCCTTAGCTTGGTAGGTTCCTTTCCCATTAAATGCGCCATTTTTAAACTGTCCGGTGTAGGTATCTCCATTAGAGAAGGTCATTGTTCCTTGGCCGTTCATCTTCCCACGAACAATACTTCCGTCATATACTAGTGAATCGCCATCCAATTTTAAAACTCCTTGCTTAGGCATATTCCCCACAAATACAAATATAGCACAAAGAGCTATGACTACTACCGTTGCAATTTCCAAACGAGGACGCGTTATATAGACACTGTATTTATCATAGAATTTCTTTAAATTATCCATTTTTTGCCTCATTTTCTAAACGTGTTAGCCAAGCTTGGCAACCAGTTAAAACTCGATCATAAGTTTCATCAAAATCATCTGTATACCATGGATCAGGAACATCCTCAGAAGCAAATGCCTCTAGCTTATGTAGTTGATCTTGAGGACACATCCGAGTCAAATCTAGAAGATTGGACTCGTCCATTCCAATGACATAATCAAAATATTCAAAAATCATCCTTAGAAATTTGCTGTGATGTTTTTGATGAATCGTAAGGAATCTCGTGAGCTTTAAAAATTTTCTGAGTTCCTTTATGAATCGGATTGCCATGCTCCCATGATGAAGTCGCTCGACTTTCAATCTCATAATCATCTGTCAATGATTTCATCACGAACTCTGCCATGGGACTACGACAGATATTCCCAAGACAAACAAAGACAATTTTTTTCATCATTTCCCCTCAGATTTTATAGAAAAACGGGAATGAATCCCATCCCGTTTTATTCTTCAATTGCGCTTTCCGTCTTCGATTACTGCTCCTTCAGGGTCACAGCTTCTTTAACTGGCAAGACTGTTCTAATAGCAGCTAGTTCAAAAGTAAGGTAGACACCATCTACATCAAGTACAATCGTTTTGTTTTCAGTATCAACTTCATCGACTGTACCGTAGAGACCACCGATAGTGATTACTTCGTAGCCTTTTTGAAGTTTATTAAGGCTCTCCATACGTTTTTCAGCTTGTTTTTTTTGAGAACGTTGCATGAAAAACATCAAGACAAACATCAAAACAAGCATAATCAAGAATGTTAAATTTCCACCCATTATTTTTTACTCCTTTGTAATTCAGATAAAAACTACTATATCAAATTTCACTTGTTTTTACAAGATTGCACCTTGATTTTAGGTCAATAAAAAACCAGAGCAAATGATCTGATTTTTCTTACTTCAAGTTGTTTACAATTTCAACTAATTTTTCAACTGTAAATCCATACTCTGCTAAAACTTTTGGCGCTGGGGCAGACGCTCCAAAGGTATCAATACCGAGAACCGCTCCATCAAGACCAACGTATTTGTACCAGTTTTGAGTCGCTCCCATTTCAACCGCCACACGGTGACGAATCGCATTTGGTAGGATTTCTTCTTTGTAGGCTGCATCTTGTGCGTCAAAGACATCCGTAGATGGCATGCTGACTACGCGAACTTTTTCACCTTGACTTGCCAATTCTTTAGCAGCTGCAACAGCCAGATTAACCTCTGAACCTGTTGCAATCAAAATAGTGTCAAAGTCTGCTGCATTTTCATAGACAACATAAGCACCTTTGGTAACCTTATCAAAGTCTGTTCCTTCCTCAACAGTCAAGTTTTGACGAGTCAAGACGAGGGCAGTTGGTGTTTTCTCACTCTTCACTGCAAGGTACCAAGCTGCTTGAGTTTCACGCGCATCTGCTGGACGGAAAACATTGAGGTTTGGAATTGCACGAAGACCTGCCAAGTGCTCTACTGGTTCGTGAGTTGGTCCATCTTCACCAACTGCGATTGAATCGTGAGTAAAGACATAGGTTACAGGAAGACCTTGTAGAGCTGACAAACGAACTGCTGCTTTAAGGTAGTCTGAGAATACGAAGAAAGTTCCACCGTAAACTCGAAGTCCACCGTGAAGAGCCATTCCGTTCAAAACGGTACCCATTGCAAATTCACGAACACCAAATTGGATATTACGGTTCAAGCGATTTGCATCGTCCTGAAGTCCATCCGTTTTGATGTAAGTCATATTTGAATGAGCAAGGTCAGCTGATCCACCTAGGAAAGTTGGCAATTTAGCAGCCACTACATTCAAAGCATCCTGACTTGAGTTACGAGTTGCTTGAGAGAAGCCATTTTCTAAAGCTGGGAAGTCTTCTTGAGTCAATTCAACTGGATCGCGTCCTTCGATGATGGCTTCCACTTCAGCAGCAAGTTCTGGATGAGCTTCTTTATAGTCTGCAACTAGTTTTGTCCATGCTTCATATGCTGATGCACCACGGTCCGCAACATTTTCTTTGAAATCAGCATAAACTTCTGCTGGGATTTCAAACGGTTCGTAGTCCCAACCAAGTGCTTGCCGAGTTGCTGCAGTTTCGTCTGCTCCAAGAGGGGCACCGTGTACTGCATTAGTTCCTTGTTTGTTTGGCGAACCATAACCAATAACAGTTTTCACTTCGATCAAAGATGGTTTGCCCTGAAGCCCTTAGCTTCTTCAATAGCAGCATGAATAGCTTCTAAATCTGTGCCATCTTCAACAAGGCTGTATGCCAACCGTAGGCATTGTAACGATCGCGAACACTTTCTGTGAATGAATCTTTTGTCTCACCATCAAGTTGATATCATTTTGAATCATAAAGAACAACCAACTTGTCTAGTTTTTGCAAGCCTGCATAAAAGCAGCTTCGCTGAGACACCTTCCATCAAGTCACCATCTCCACAGATAA